>ENA-ORDP01000255-ORDP01000255.1-marine-sediment-metagenome-genome-assembly--contig:-NODE-255-length-36042-cov-7.844222_pt1 | contig 36042 bp, 33 predicted proteins | sample MGYA00248627_ERZ508539 | MGnify/ENA primary metagenome ERZ508539 (study PRJEB26208, sample SAMN05571518) | marine sediment metagenome | biome: deep sea; feature: Hydrothermal vent; material... | reverse complement strand
ATGTGAAAACGTCGGAGGTTTTTGTTGAGTAATTGTGATTTTGTAGAGCGAAGAGTTCTTCGCTTATTTTTTTTAACTTGTTTTCATTTGTTTTTGAGCGAGCAACCTGCTCGCTCTACAAACTAAATTTATACTGTCACGGTACGACCGTGACAGCCTTACATTCCATAGTTACTATAAATTGAACTGCTGTCGCAGTTCGGTTATGTTTGTTATTCTTTTCCACCAATGGACTTCGTCCATAGCTATTGTAAATTTAACTGCTTCGCAGTTCTAGGCAATTGAAAGACAATAACTGCTTCGCAGTTTTCGGGAATTGAAAATCTACAACTGCGAAGCAGTTAAATTCATAATAGCCTCGAATGAAATTCGAGGAAAAAAAGGAGAAAGAGAAACACCACAACTGCGGTAGCAGTTGAATTTAGGGATGTTAAATTTGTGCAATTTTTTAACCCAGACCACACGCGTAACACAAGCAAAGCAAAATTTGTATTTTCAAAAGAAACCCAGTGAAGATTCCCGAAATCTCTTCCGTTTAGTGTTGCAGAGACAAATAGAGCAGTCGGTTTTAATTTAATTATTTATAGAAATTTTAAAAAAGATTTCGGGAATCTGTAGTTTTCAAGTAACCTCCTACATTACATACTATTTTCAAACTAAATTTATAAAATTTGGATTGCTGTATGTGAAAACGTCGGAGGTTTTTGTTGAGTAATTGTGATTTTGTAGAGCGAAGAGCCTGCTCGCTTTACAAACCACCATTGTTAATTGTTTACCTGTCTATTGCATTAATTAAAAATTTATACCAATTTGTAACATATCTTATTTGGGGTACTACTTATCTACTAACTTCTCAAAGCAGTATCTGCTAAAAATCTTATTTGTAAAGATGAAATTAAAATTTACAAAATACATTGGAATAGCAGCAATTACGTTAGCATTGTTTTTGCCTGTGAAAGCAAATGCACAAACAAGACCAATAAACCAACCGACGCCTTCGACGACGATAGGGAATGTTTTCAGAAGACCATATATAAATTATGAAGTCGGAAAAGATTCAAGCGACTTTTATGATTCCCAAGGAACAGATTGGGACACACTAAAAACAAAACAGGAGAGAATCTCTCTTTTAGAAAAAATTTTGCCTGTTGAATATAGTTTAAGGCAAACTCAAAATTATAAAGGGGATAATTCTCTTCAGGCATTTATTAATTTGTATGGAATTTCAAATGTAAGTGAGTGGGCTAAAAATGAAGAGGCTCACGGAGGAAATGTTTATGATTCAACTTCTAATGCATATTTTAATTTGCCTGCATCAATGGTTGAAACATACAACCAAAATAATAATTTAGTTCTTGAAGTTGCTGGCATTCTTGTTGGAGAAGACCCTTTAAGATATGACAATTGGTATTTTTTTGACCCCAAAGACAGCAATAAAACAGTTGATTTATCTAATTCAAAATATGTTTCTATAAATTCAGACGGATATATAAAAAATTATTCAGGAGATAAAGGTTTTACATTTATTTCTGATATTGTTAAATTTGAATTAGAAAATAAAATCCAAAAGGATACAATTGCAATACAACCTTTTATTTGGAGAAATTCTCCAAATACAACAACATTCTCTTTAACCGCACCCAATGATACAACAATATATTATAAAGATAATTTAGATTTATTAAATGAAAACCTTGGAGATGTTAAAGTTCAGACAAATTTGACTTTAGGAAAAGATTTTGATTTTCAGGCAAAAAATGAATATGCTGGAAACAGGATTGTAGGAGAACTTTATATAAGGGAAACTTCCTCACTTCAGGATACGGTTTTTTTAAGTGAAGATAAAAAAAGCTTTAAGGTAAAAAAGAAAACTATTAAAGAATTAGTTAAAAAAAACTCTCTTTATAATACAGGTTTTCCAAATGGTTTTCCTTGGGAACACGTTCTTAAAAAGGATTCGGTTTATCAGAATATTGAGGTGGATAAGCTGTCGGCTGTTGGGGACTTAGGAAACAGCATTCCAAAAAGTTTTGAACTCTATCAAAATTATCCGAATCCGTTCAATCCATCGACTACAATAAAGTATGAGCTTCCGAAAGAATCTTTTGTAAGAATAAATATTTATAACCTTCTCGGTCAAAAAGTAAAAACCTTAGTAAACTCAAATAAAAAAGCCGGCACACATACTACGGTGTGGCAAGGCAAAGATGAATTAAGGAATAACGCGGCAAGCGGAATATATATTTATAGAATTACAGCCGGTAAATATGTTGTTTCAAAGAAAATGACCCTACTACGATAAAATTTTACCAACCGAAGCAATATGTAGGTTGGCTTCGTAGGGCAGGTTTTGATGAGATAGAGTCAAACAAGAGAAAACCATTTTAGTCGGATATTATAATTATATCCTTATATTTAACTTTGATATAAATATCTATTAGGATTTAATAATTTGATGAGTAAAAGAAATTAACTAAAAGATCAACACAAATATAATAGTCCTGTTGTCAAGTATTTTGCACAATGCGTTGTGTAAAATACTAAATAAAGGGACTGCAAAAAAAAGTCTTTCTACAAATTTATTATCATGTCAAAAAATACTACATCTACAAAAGAATGGAAGCGATTACAACAAATATTAAATTCCCGCACTTCTATTAGTTCGCACGAACTTATGCAGTTAGTAAAAAAACATCTTGAAGTAAAGGCTGATTATGCAATATGGTTATTACTTAGGGAGAAAATTCTAACAAGGCCTGCCGGAAAAAAACGCGGTTTGTACATAATTTCAAAAAACTCTACTTCACAGCATATTCTTGATCCACTTGAGGCAATACAAAGTATTTATGGAACAAAAGTCGTGTTCTGTTACGGAACGGCTTTGTACTTACACGGATTATCCAGATATGGCAGGCTTATGCACTATTATTTGTTAACTGAAAAAAAATCTGGTCAGAAAAAGCTTGGTCAAATAAAAATACGATTTGTCAGATCAAAGTTTGAAAATAAAAAAGGCTTAACCTATCAAAAAAAGAAAGGTAAGGACAAAATATTACTCACAGATATTGAGCGAACTATTATTGATTGTATAGATCGCACTAAATATGCTCAAGGGTGGGAAAATATCTTTCATGCACTTCTTTCTGTAAAAAGAATAAGAACCGATAAACTCTTTAAATATATTAAAGAACTTGACTCTCCAATACTTGCAGCAAAACTTGGAGTAATACTTGAGCACTTTGCAAAAAAGTTACGTATTTCTACAAAAGAATTAATTAGCCTGCAGCAATATGTACCCAGAACACCGGCACGATTTGGAAGAACATCCACAGGAAAACTTAATAAAAGATGGAATATTATTGTACCTGATGATTTTTTTATAATATAAAAAGGAATTTTTTATATGGGTAAAAAACCAAAGCTTGTTAGTACCGAGATGATACATAAATTTGCGAATGAACACGGGATAGAATTAAGCACTGCGGAAAGCGTACTTTGGCTGTCTTTAGTGTTACGTGAAATATCTGCTTCTTCAATTGGTAAGGATTTTGCTTTAATAGGAGGTTCTGCTATAGTGTTTCTTTATCAGGATATGTACAGGTTCTCAACGGATTTGGACCTTGATTTTATTGGAGATAAAAATCTTGGCAAAAAGAGCTCTAAAGAAGTTGATAAGCGTATTGTGAAAGATGAAGAAGTTTTTAGAGAAATTGCTTTAACATTAGGACTGAAGTTTAAGAAAAAAAATAAAAGGGACAGGTTCGTACAATATGAACTACACTTTAGTACGAGACTAACCGGAATGATAGAGCTTGACGTATCATACCTGTATTGCCATTCGATTCTTGGTACAGTAATGAAAGATTGGCGTATGGAAGCCGGTGGACTCGTAAAACCGTTCAAAGTTAAAACTCAAAAATTAGAAGAATTGTATGCAGGCAAAATTACAGCGGTGGTTGCAACAGTAGAACCTAAAGAACATCTTGATTTTAAAAAAGGAATTGGTCTTTTGTTTAAGAAAAAAGCCAGGCATCTTTTTGATATTTATCAACTTATGACTGATATAGCTGAAAAAAAGACAGAAATCAAATTTGAATTGTTGCACGAACTAGTAGTCTTATTCGGTATGACAAGGATAAAAAATTTTGAATATAGACGTGGTGATGCTTTGGGGGAATATACTGAGGAACAGTTCGTGGTAGAACTTTATCCTGTGCTATCAGGCGATGCTATACCCGATCCAGAAGTGATTAAGTGGGAAGTAAGAAAGTTTTTTGATGCTCGTATATTCAATTGGTCGGAAAAGGAGCATAGATTTATTGAAGATTTTAAGCACAAACTATTTCGTCCGGAAGATCTTTTTGGCAAGGGGGATGTTGCAAATCAGATTAAAAATATGCATTACTATAAAGAGATTATGGAAAAAATTATTCCATTTAGAAAACCGTAGGAAAAATTAACAACAGAATAATCTTTTCTTAGCAAGTTGAATTTAGTAAAACAGAACATTTTTAATAAAGTTGGTAAAACGGGTCGAGGGGTATATTAGATACTTTCTGAAAGGAGACATAAAGGGGACGAAAGGGACATTTAAGAAAATATTAAGTGGTAAAACAGTGACAACCTTAAAAAATATTCCCATTAGGAATAAATATCTGCCTAAAGGGCGACAGACAGTGTTGTGGCTGTTTCCTTTATTAATTCAAAACTTCTCTAATGTGCATCCAACCAATTATCACCAATACCTGTATCAACTAAAATAGGAACGTCCATCGGCATTGCGTTTTCCATTAAATTTTTTATCACAGGCAAAAGTTCATCTACTTCATCTTTGTGAGCATCAAATAACAATTCATCGTGTACTTGTAAAATCATTCTTGTTTTTGTCTGTCTTTTTTTCAACTCATTGTGAATATTAATCATAGCAAGTTTTATCATATCGGCAGCCGTACCTTGAATCGGCATATTTATGGCAACCCTTTCTTCAAATTGTCTTACAACCCTGTTACTGCTGTTAATATTTTTTAGATACCGTCTTCGTCCGAGTAAGGTTTCTGCATAACCTTTTCCTTTTGCCAGTGTGACCGTATCTTCCATATAATTCTTAACTTTCTTAAAAGTGTTGAAGTAAGTTTCTATAATTTCTTTTGCGTGCTTTTGTGTAATACCTAATCTTGTACTTAAACCGAATGGACCGATACCGTATAAAATTCCAAAGTTTACTTCTTTTGCTTTTCTCCTCATATCATCGGTTACATCTTCGGGTTCAACCATAAACACAAGTGAAGCAGTACTTTTATGAATATCTTCTCCATTTTTGAATGCCCGGAGTAAACCTTCGTCACCACAAATGCTTGCCATTATTCTTAGTTCAATTTGACTGTAGTCGGCACTTAAAATTACGTGATCTTTATCCCTTGCGATAAACGCTTTCCTTATTTCTTTACCCCTTTCAGTTCTAATAGGAATATTTTGAAGATTGGGATCATTGCTTGCCAACCTTCCCGTAGAAGCGGCAACCTGGTTAAGTGTTGTATGTATTCTTCCTGTCCTCGGATTTATCATTGCGGGCAGTGAGTCTGCGTAAGTAGATTTTAATTTAGATAATTGCCTGTAATCTATTAACAACCCAATGATATCGTGCTGTCCCCTTAAATATTCTAATGAACGAGCATCTGTTGAATGCCCTGTCTTTGTTTTTTTTGTAAGCGGAAGACCTAATTTATCAAAAAGAATTTCCTGCAGTTGCTTCGGGGAATTGATGTTAAACTCTATCCCTGATAATTCATAAATATCTTTTGTCAAGTTTTCTAATAAGCTTTGCAGTTCCTTACTTAAATCATTTAAAGTTTTTTTGTCAACATTTATTCCTTCTCTTTCAATATCTTCCAAAACAGGAACAAGAGGGAAGTCCACTTTATATGCGATATCGTTTAAGCCTTCTTTTTCCAATTCCTTTTTAAAAACTTCGTATAATCTGAAAGTGACATCCGCATCTTCGCTGGCGTAATTATTTAGTTCTTCCAATTCAACATCAAAAATTCTTTCCGGTTTTTTTTTGTCACCGATAATTTCTGAAATAGGTATGGTTTTGTAGTTAAGGTATTTCTCTGCCAAAGCATCCATTCCGTGTTTTTGATCGGGGTCTAAAATGTAGCTTGCAACCATAGTATCAAAATAGAAATTGTTTGTATTTATGCCTATGCTTCTCAATACTCCTATGTCGTACTTACCGTTTTGGCAGACTTTTTTTATCTTTTCATCTTCAAAAATAGATTTGAAAATATTTATAAAATTTTCGACAGCAATTCTGTCATCTAAATTTTTTGAGAAAAGATCATTATTGTTTTTAAGAGGATTGAGCGGAATAAAAAAACCTTCACCTGCTTTTGTTGAAAAAGAAACTCCGGCTATATTCAGGTCTAAATAATTTAGCCCGTCTGTTTCAGTATCAAATACAAAAAGGGAAGACTCCTTCAATTTATCAGCAAGTTTTTGAGCTTCTTTCAATTCGGTTATTAATTGATAATCAGTCTTCTTTTTATCAAACTTAACTTTTGATTCTTCGGTACTAACTTCTTTGTTTTGTTCTTGCCCGTATACACTGAGAAGTCTTTGATATAATCTTGAAAATTCTAATTCAAGGAAAATAGAACGGAGGGAGTCAAAATTAGGGATAGTAAATTTTGTTTGGTTAAAATCAAATTCAATTGGAACATCACAATGGATTGTTGCTAATTCTTTCGATAGAATAGCATTATCCTTATTTGTTTCCAACTTATTCTTTATTCCTGCTTTTTCAATTTTATCAATATTCTCGTAGATGTTTTCTACTGTTCCAAATTTTTTAATCAATTCCGTAGCACCTTTTGGTCCAATGCCTGCAACACCCGGAATATCATCCGAACTATCACCTACTAAAGCCAAATAATCTATCATCTGTTTTGGCGAAAAGCCGAAATCTTCAAGCATTTTGTTTTCATCATAAATTGTTATGTCGTTTGATGATTTATTGCTTCTTACAATAAATGTATTTTTAGTGATCATTTGATTGTAATCTTTATCAGGAGTTATTACATAGGATTGAAGTCCTTTTTTCTCCGCTAATTTTACAGCGGTACCAATTATATCATCGGCTTCATATTTGGGTAAAATGTAAAGAGGAATATTTAAAGCCTCAATAATATCTTTTATTCTTCCGATTTGTGGGATCATATCATCAGGCATTTTTTCTCTTGATGCTTTGTAGTTTTCATAAATATCGTGTCTGAAAGTTTTTTCTTTTGAATCAAATGCGACCGCTATATAGTCCGGTTTTTGTACTTCAATTACTTTTAACAACTGTGTAATAAATCCATACACGGCTGAAGTCGGTTCACCTTTTGATGTAACAAGAGGTCTTGAGATAAAAGCAAAATAAGCTTTGTAAGCCAAAGCCATTGCATCAATAATTACAAATTTTTTGTTTTCCATTTATTAGTAATTTAATGAGAAAATTTAATCTTCAATATAATAGTATCTTATGAATGATGAATTAGAAAAAAAAATGTTTATTTTATTTATTATAAATTAATTGATATTTTATTTTCTAACTTTACTTTAACTTTAGTCCTATATATTCCAATAGAATAGAAATATATTAAAAAGTTTCACATTCATTCAGATATAAAATATGGATAAACCTAAAAAGAAGTTTTCCTCATTTAAAGATATAACCAAAGCTTCAGGTTTAGTCTTTGGTGATATCGGTACAAGCCCAATTTATACATTAACAATTATATTTACTCTCACTGAACCGACTATTGGAAATTTAATGGGGATTCTTTCCTTGCTTTTCTGGACACTTGTTATTTTAGTTACCGTTGAATACGGTTGGCTTGCAATGAGTTTAAGTATAAAAGGTGAAGGCGGTATTATTGTTCTTAAAGAAATATTAGTTAGCTCCTTAAAATCAGGAAGGAAAATTGCATTTGCAACATTTTTAGGAGTTATCGGTGTTTCACTGTTGATGGGTGACGGTGTAATTACTCCCGCAATAAGTATTTTATCTGCTGTTGAAGGATTGGAGCTAATCCCTTGGATAGGGAAGATAGATACCAACACAATTATCTTAATTACCTCCGTAATAACAATTATTCTATTTTCAGTTCAGTTTTTAGGAACTGATAAAGTAGCGTCATCTTTCGGACCGATTATGCTGCTTTGGTTTGCTACACTTTTGATTTCAGGATTAATTTATTTAGTAAAAGTACCCGGAGTATTGGCGGCAGTTAGTCCTCATTATGCTATTGATTTTATGACACACCATGGAATTGTGGGATTTTTTGTCTTGAGTGAAGTTATACTTGTTGCAACGGGTGGTGAAGCACTTTATGCGGATATGGGACATCTCGGGAGAGATCCGATTAGGCATGCTTGGTATTTTGTTTTTTTTGCTCTTGTTATAAATTATTTTGGTCAGGGGGCTTATGTAATTACTTCAGGAGATTCCAATCTAATTCTTTTTTCTATGATTAAATCTATTTCCGGAATTCTTTACATTCCTTTTTTAATTTTAACTTTGTTCGCTGCAATAATAGCATCACAAGCAATGATCAGTGCTATTATGGCTTTGGTGTATCAGGGAATTACAACAAGAATTTTTCCAATGATGAAAATAAAATTTACATCAACTCAAATAAAATCACAGATATACATCGGAGCAGTAAATTGGGGTTTACTAATAGCTGTACTGTTCATGATTTTTTCATTTAAAAAATCCGAAAATATTGCCGCGGCATACGGCTTGGCTGTAACAGCAACAATGACTATAAGCAGTATGTTTATGATATGGATTTTTAAACTTCACAAAAATTATAAAAGAATGTTTGTTTCAGCCTTTGTGTTTGTTGTAGATTTAATTTTCTTAATAGCTGTGTTTGATAAAATTCCCCATGGCGGTTATTGGTCGATTATAATAGCGTTAATCCCGTTTTTTGTTATTGAACTTTGGGTGAGGGGTAATAAGTCAATGTATAAGTCTTTCCGTGCTTTACCGTTCGATACATTTTTGGTAAGTTATAATCAAATATTTAGCCGGGGAAATAATATTGAAGGTACAGCACTTTTCTTTACAAAAAACTTTGAAGAAATACCTCCCTATATAGTGCACTGCATGATAAGAAGTAATATTGTATATCAAAATAATATTCTTGTATCTATTGCTACAACCGAAAAACCATACGGAATATATTATGAAAAAGTAGAGAATCTTGCGCACGGACTTTCAGGAATTAGAATTGAACACGGGTATATGGAAATAATTGATTTACAATCAATGCTTAAGAAAAACAACATAAAGGAAAAAGTAATATTTTATGGTGTTGATGACATTTTTACAAAGAAACCAATACTTAAAATATTTGCATTCTTAAAGAAAATCACTCCATCGTTTGTAAGATTTTATACTTTACCTTACAATAAACTACACGGCGTTTTAACGAGATTGGAAATATAATTCGTCGCTCATTCACCTATTATTTTTAAACGAGCTTTCTTGCGCAGTTACAACTTTATTTGAGCGAGCAACCTGTCTTACAGCCAAGGTAAACCTGCTCGCTTTACATCTTCAACAAGACAGTTACGGATTTATTATTGCAACATTTTGAGCATCTAAACAAATTATTAATAAAAGCAGTATATTTATACAATAATGAAAGACCGAATTGGAAATATAAAATAAATGAAATCACAAACCGTAAAAGTTATGATAATATTTTTAATATTTATAACCGTATTTTTGTTCAATTCTTTTAATCTTAAAGCACAAGAAGTAAAGCAGGATACTCTTACTTTTGCGTTTTGGAATATGGAAAACTTATTTGATACAATAGATGATCCCGGTAAAAACGATATTGAGTTTACCCCTGTCGGAAGGAAGAAATGGACTGAAAAAAGGCTACAGCATAAACTTAAAAATATGTCGAAAGTAATAAAGATGATGGGCAAAAACGGGGGACCTGACCTATTGGGAATGAGCGAAGTTGAACATCAATCTTTAATAAATGAACTTATAAAAAATTATATAAAAAATAAAAACTACGGTGTGGCTTATAAAGAATCACCCGACAAGCGTGGAATAGACAACGGTTTAATTTATAATAAAGATATATTCAAATTGTTATCGGTAGAGGGTCTACACGTTGAACTGCCCACTCACTATCCTACGAGAGATATATTAAAAGTTATTTTAAAAACAAATAATAACGATACACTTTATGTTTTTGTTAATCATTGGTCGTCAAGAAGGGGTGGAAGAGAAAGATCTGAAAAGAACAGGTTACAAACTGCCGCAACATTAGAAAAAAATATTGATGAAATAAATTCGAGAAAACAGAACCCCAATATTCTAATAATAGGTGATTTTAATGACACGCCCACTAATAAATCTTTTATCGATGTATTAAAAACAAAACCGGTAACAAATTTTTTAATGAAAATAAAAAAGCATGTCGCACAAATAAATAATTTATATAATTTGGCTTATGAATCTGCTGTTAAGGGCAGAGGCACAATGAAATACAGAAAGGTGTGGTATATGCTGGATCAAATTATTGTTTCAACAGCGATGCTAAAAGAAAAAGGATTCACTTATTTATTAGGTTCATATAAAATATTTAAACCGAATTTTATAATAATAAAAGCCGGAAGATATAAAGGCTCTCCTTTTCGTACTTATGGTGGGGATAAATACTTAGGCGGCTACAGCGATCACTTTCCTGTACTTGCCAAATTTGTACTTAATTATTAATCAGAATGATTAACATTACATAATGAAAATCCGATTCTCAAAAGATAACTTTTCCCAATACTATTCTAATTTATTTGGGAAGTCAAGTTCAAGTACATCCGGAGTTAAAAAATTCGGTACATTCGGCGGAGTATTTACACCTGATGTATTAACCATTCTCGGTGTAATAATGTACCTGCGCTTAGGCTGGGTTGTTGGCAATGCCGGTTTTTTGGGTACTGTTTTAATAATTCTTTTGGCTAAATCTGTGACTATCTGCACAGGTTTATCTATGTCTTCTATTACTACTAATATTAGGATCGGTGCAGGCGGTGCATATTCAATTATTTCAAAATCTCTTGGGTTGGAAGCAGGCGGAAGCATTGGGATTTCTTTATATATTGCCCAAACTTTATCATCCGCTCTCTATATAATTGGTTTTACATATGGGTGGTTAATGATATTTCCAAATCATTCACCGATACTTGTATCAACAATTGCCTGGATTTGTTTATTAGCAGTATCTTATACGAGCGCACATTTTGCTATTAAGCTCCAATACATAATTATGGCTATTATTGGATTGTCTCTCTTTTCATTTCTGTTATCACCTTCACCATCAATTTCAAATGTTCCTTCTCTGGGTAAATTTGAAGATGGTAATTTTTGGCACGTATTTGCAATTTTTTTTCCCGCAGTTACGGGAATAATGGCAGGCGCTAATATGTCAGGGGAATTAAAAGACCCCCGCCGTTCTATTCCTATCGGTACTATGACTTCAATCTTTGTAACTATGATTATTTACATTGGACTTGCTTATTTATTATCGGTTATTGCAACTCCTGAAGAATTAAGAAACGATCAAATGATTATGGTGGATAAAGCTTTTTGGGGTCCGGCTGTTATTGCAGGACTTATGGGAGCTACATTATCATCTGCATTGGCAAGTATGGTCGGTGCTCCAAGAATACTACAAGCTTTGGCTGAACAAAAGACCATACCTTTTTATAAAATATTTTCAATAAAATCTAAAAACAATGAACCCAAAAATGCCATTATTTTTTCTGCAATAATTGTTGAAATTAGTTTGGTTGCCGGAAGCCTTGATTTTCTTGCTGTATTAATAACAATGTTCTTTTTGATAACTTATGGAATATTAAACCTTGTCGTGTTTATACAGCAAAGCATGAAAATTATAAGCTACCGACCAACTTTTAAAATTCCACGCATTGTTCCTTTAGTTGGAGCCTTAGGCAGTTTGTTCATTATGTTTCTGATTAATTCACTCTTTAGTGTTATAGCTTTAACAATTATTATAGGGCTTTACGTAGCTTTGGAACGAAAAGGATTAAAATCTCAATGGGGCGATTTACGGGCAGGAATATTTATTGTGTTGGCTGAAAGAGCATCAAGAATTGCAATGAGATTTCCGAGGAATCAAATATCGTGGAAGCCTGACTTGGTTGTGCCTATTGAAGATCCGAATGTTTGGGCAGGTTCATTAATGCTGTTAAAAAGTATTGCACACCCTTCAGGCAGTATTTTTGCTTTTACCGTTACAGATAAAGTAACAAAAGATAAAGAGAATAATTTAGAATCATTATTATTACCCCTGAAAAAAGGAGGACTTTTAGTTAACCATACGTTAATTAATGATAAAAATTTTTTACACGGTGCAAAATTAGTTTTACAAACTCTGAAGGCAGGCGTATTTAAACCAAATATACTGTTTTTAACTTTAGGCAAAAAATCAGATAAAGATGATTTAATTACTGAATTAGTACGTAATGCTGACAAAAGAGAAATGGGTGTCATTATTTTACGTCAACATCCACGAATGGCATTCGGTTTACAAAAAAATATAAATTTATGGCTTCGGGATAAAAGCCCAAATTGGCATCTCGCTATGTTAATTACTTTACAAATACAATTAAATTGGGAAGGTAAAATAAATCTTATAACAGTAGCTTCGGAAAAAGGTGATGTCAAGCGTCTTCATAATTTCCTTGAAAGATTGAGTGATCGGGCAAGACTGCCGTCTTTGACTGAATTACACGTACTTACAGGGTCATTCAAAGAAGCTTTAAAATCGGCACCTCATGCAGATATAAATATCATGGGTATTACAAAGAGTCCGCCTTACCAGTTTATGCGTGAGGCTACTGAATTAACAAAATCATCCTGTGTTTTTGTGAATGATTCGGGAACTGAAAGTGCTTTAGCTTAAGGTAAAAACAATAATTTAAGTATCCTTTTATAATAATAATTACCGGAGAAGTTAAAATAAAATGAATAAAAAAATATACGTTCTTTTAGCTTTTATAATTTTACTTTTTGTAAATAATCAAGCGCAGAATTTAAAGAGATCAAAGATAAAATTTTACCCGATTAATCATGCTTCATTTATAATAACAACACCTTCTATTACTATATATGTAGACCCTGTTCAAAAAATTAAAGCTTATGCCAAGTATCCTTCACCGGATATTATTTTAATTACCGATATACACAGGGACCACCTAAATAGGGAGGTTGTAAAATCAATTAAAAAGAAAAAAACTAAAATTATTGCACCAAAAGCTGTTGTGTCTAAATTAGGATTTGGTGAGATACTGAATAATGGTGATGAGGTAAAAATTCTTAATATGTTGATAAAAGCAATTCCAATGTATAACATTACAAAAGACAGACTAAGGTTTCATACCAAGGGAAGAGGTAATGGATATGTATTAACAATAAATGGAAAAAGGATATACATATCAGGTGATACTGAAGATATAAAAGAAATGAGAGAACTTAAGAATATTGATTACGCTTTTGTTTGTATGAACTTACCTTTTACAATGTCTGTAAAACAAGCAGCGTCAGCAGTTTTGGAATTTAAACCTAAAGTAGTTTATCCGTATCATTATAGAGGACCGAAAGGTTACAGCGACATTGAAAAATTTAAATATTTAGTCAGTAAAGATAGAAATATAGATGTAAAATTATTAAACTGGTATAAATAATTACATTTTTTTATTAAATTTATTTTAAAAAAATTATCAATTATTATTGTATAATACTTATATTGACTTTGTTTTTATAATTCTTTATTCTAACAACATTATTTTTTAAAATTATGGAATTATTCACTCCTTAACCATCATTCATTTAATTTTTTGGAGGTTATTCTCAATGGACATATTAGGACTGATATCATCAACAACGCACATAATAGCACAAGCTACAAATGATTCAGGTGCTTTAAATTGGTTAGCAGCTAAGTACAATGCGGGTGGACTTTTTATGCACCCGATCTTAGCAACTTTTATTATAGGACTTGCTGTTTCCTTTGAAAGATTTTGGAATCTTTCAAGAGCAAGAGTTAACACTAAAGATTTTCTCATCAAAGTTACAGCAGCTCTTAAAGAAGGTGGTGTAGAAGAAGCCAGAGATTTATGTGCAAGCACAAGAGGACCTGTCGCATCAGTATTCCACGCCGGTTTATTAAGAGCAGATGAGGGTCTGGAAGCTGCTGAAAAAGCTATTATGGCTTACGGTGGTATTGAAATGGGATTCCTGGAAAAAGGGATGATCTGGATATCTACTTGTATTACACTTGCTCCTATGCTTGGTTTTACCGGTACAGTACAAGGTATGATTGCAGCATTTGACTCTATTAAAGAAGCAGCTCAAATTTCTCCAGCCATTGTTGCTGACGGTATTTCAATTGCTCTTTTAACAACACTTTTTGGACTTGTAGTTGCTATGATTCTTCAAGTATTTTACAACTACTTTATTTCCAAAATCGATAAATTAGTTGGTGATATGGAAGAAAGTTCAATTCAACTAATTGATGCTTTATACGAACTAAAGCATAAATAATTCTGAACTTAAATATTATCTCAATAATTTATTTTTAGGTGAATATTAGCAATGATTAAAAAGAAAAAAATATCTGAAGCATCCATACCCACAAGTTCGATGGCTGATATTGCGTTTTTACTTTTATTGTTTTTCTTAGTTGCTACGGTTATTGATGTTGATACAGGTATTGGCTTAACATTACCGGAATATGTTAAAGATGTTAAGAATGTTAAAGTACCAAAAAACAGAATGGCTGCAATACTTATTAATGCAAATGGTGATGTTCTTCTTGATAACAAGCCAATCTCAGTAACTCAGATAAAAGATAAACTTAAAAATCGTATAATTTCAAAAATAGATTTACCGTCTAATAAAAAACTTATAGTTTCTGTTAAAACAGACAGAAAAACGAAATATGATGTTTACATACAAGCTTTAGATCAAATTAAGCAAGCTTACTTTGAAGTAAGAAACGAATATTCTCAACAATTTTTTGGCTCTAAGTATAAAGAACTTATAGAGACACAACAAAAAGAGGTACAAAAGAAAGTACCAATTATTATTTCTCTGGCTGAACCTGAATCAGTGAAAAAATAAGTATAAAAGGATAATCAACAATGACTTTTGAAAAACGAAGAGCTAGTACTAAACAAGAAATTCCAACAGCATCAATGCCTGACATTGTCTTTATGCTTCTTCTATTCTTTATGGTTACAACTACCCTTAGAAAAGTCGATGTTCTGGTAAAGTTCAAACTACCTGAAGCAAAAGCTATAGAAAAAATAGAGAACAAAAGATTGATTTCATATATATGGGTCGGAAATAACGGGAAGATCCAAATTAATGATGGTATTGTTAAGTTAGATGATGTTGAACCTATTATGTATGCAAAAAGACAAGCTCTACCTAATATAATTGTTTCTTTACGTGTTGATAAAGGTGCCGATATGGGGTTGGTAACCGACATTCAACAGGAGCTACGTAAAGCATATGTTTTAAGAATAAATTATTCAACAACTTTGAAGATTTAGCTTAGTAATAGCTTATTTTTTTATTAAAGGCAGGTTTGTATTTTATACTTTCCTGCCTTTTTAAATTTAAGGAAGAAAGATGAAACTAAAAGATAAAATAAACGCAGATTTGAAATCTGCTATGAAAGAAGGAAATAAGTTGAAGCTTCAAACTATACGTTCAATAAGAGCTTCGATAATTGAATTTGAAAAAAGCGGTTCAGGGAAAGAACTGAATATTGAAGAAGAATTGAAATTATTAACTTCCGCAGCAAAAAGAAGGAAAGATTCCATTGAGCAATTTAGAAATGCAGGCAGGGAAGATTTAGCCGAGAAAGAAGAACAAGAGCTACTTATAATTCAAACTTATTTGCCTAAGCAACTGTCTGTAGAAGAATTAAGAATTAAGATCAATGAAATAGCTGAAAAAATTGGTGCAAATAAAAAGGAAGATTTTTCTAAATTAATGCCTGCTGTTATGAAAGAATTAAAAGGAATGGCTGACGGCAAAATAGTTAGAGAAATAGTTGTCGAGATTTTGGAGAAGGGGTGAACTTTTTAGACATTATAATATTTGCAGTTTTTCTTATTGGTTTTGCTTTGGGTTATAAGGACGGACTAATAAGAAAACTTATTGGGTTAGTAGGGCTTGCGCTTGCAATTTATTTGGCTGCTAAATATGCAGAACCATTAGGCAAAACTTTGGCTAACCTGGTAGGTATTGAAATATATTTTTCTAAAATTATTGCCGGTATTTTCCTTTTTTTTGTTATTGTTTCCATTTTCTCTTTAATAAAAAGAGTAATTCATCCCTTTGACAAAGTAAATAATTTCATAAATCAACTTTTAGGTGCAATTGTAGGCGCTGCACAGTTGTTGTTTTTTTTAAGTGCAGTATTTTTTATTTTAAGTATGTTTGGTCTTCCGGAAGGAACATCAACTAAAGGTTCTTTGTTCTATAAATCAGTTTATGATATTCTACCTGAAACTGTAAATTTACTTAACGACTATACACCGGAGCCGAAAAAATTTTTTGAAAATTATTCTAGGGGAAATAACCCCCTGTAAATATGGAGCCATCACTTTTAATAAAATTAGAATTTGATAAAGTACTTACCTTAATTGCTAAACATTGCTCTACAGAAAATACTAAACTTTACCTGCTACAACTAAAACCTAAAACATCATCTGAAGAAATTGTTTATGAGGGTGGATTAGTTACGGAAGGCAAAAACTTACTTATCCAGGATAATAATCTTCCTATTGAGTACCTGCCCGATTTAAATGAAACAATATCCAGAAGTTCTGTTGAAGGTTCGATTATAACAGAAAAAAAAATCTTGGAATTACTAAAATTATTAGAGGTCTCAAGATTATTATTTAATTATATAAAAAATAATTCCGAGATAGTTCCTGAATTATATAATAAAAGCAAATCTCTTTTTGTTGATAGACTTTTAGAATCCCATATAACCAAAATTCTTACCGATAGGGGGGAAGTAAAAGATTCTGCCAGTGTTGAGTTAAAGGGAATAAGAAATAAAATAAAAGATAAAGAGGACGAACTTAGACGGGCAGTTCAAAAAATAATAAAGGGATTAAAGAAACAAGAAATTGTTCAAGATGATTATGTAACGTTAAGAGACGGCAGGATTGTACTGCCTGTTAAAGCAGAACACAAGAGACACATCAAAGGATTTATTCATTCGGAATCGGCTACGGGACAAACAGTTTACATTGAGCCAAGTGAAACATTGGAACTAAATAATGATATAATTACACTTAAATTTTCAGAACGAAGAGAAATTGAAAGGGTCTTAAAACAACTTACAAAAAAAATCGGGGAAGTAAAGAATGAACTAAAGCAAACATTGGATGTAATCACTTATTTGGACTCAATTTTTGCAAGGGCTAAATATTCTTTTGAAATAAAAGGCAGTTTCCCGGAAATAAATGCGAACAAAGAATTTTCAATAATTGATGCTAACCATCCATTGTTAGTTAACAGGCTGGGATTTGATAAGACTATTCCTTTAAACGTAAAATTAAAAGATGAAAGGATCATCATTATTACCGGACCAAATGCCGGTGGAAAAACAGTAGTCTTAAAAACAATAGGTCTTTTAGTTTTAATGGTACAATCCGGAATTCATATACCTGCTGCTCCTGATTCTTGCTTCCGTGTATTTAAGAATATTTTTGTTGATATTGGTGATGAACAATCACTGGAAGATGATTTATCAACTTTCAGTTCTCATCTCGAAAACATAAATAGAATCATAAATCAAGCTGATAAAGATTCACTAATATTGTTGGATGAAATCGGCACAGGTACTGATCCAACTGAAGGTTGTGCTTTGGCAGCAGCTATTTTACTGACACTGAAAAAAATAAATTCAGTTGTATTTTCAACAACACATCATGGGAAATTAAAAATATTAGCTACCTCTGTTGAAGGTATTCAAAATGCTTCTATGCAATTTGATCAGGAGAATCTTAAACCTACTTATATTTTGAGACAAGGATTACCAGGCTCAAGTTATGCCTTTGAAATTGCCGAGAGAATAGGATTTGATGAACAGTTTTTTGAAATAGCAAAACAAAATCTGGACCAGGATCAACACAAAGTTGAAAATTTCCTAATCGATATTGAAAAGAAAGCCGCGAAATTAAATGAAAAATTAAAAAAACTTGAGATTGAGAATACGAGATTGCATGGACTTTCTAATTTGTATGAAAAGAATTTGGATAAACTAAAAAGTGAAAAGAAAGATATTCTTGAACAAGCAAAAATTGAAGCTAATGAATATCTAAATGATATGAATAAACAGATTGAAAACGTTGTAAAAAAAATAAGAGAAACAAAAGCTGATAAAGAAGTTATAAAAGAGTCGAAACAAACTATTAAAAGATTTAAAGAAACTATAAAATTTGAACCTCCGGAAAATAAGGGAATACCGGGGAAACAAGAATTAGAAATTGGAGATGATGTACAGATAAAGGATTCAAACACTGTTGGTGAAATTATAGAAATAAACAAATCGAAAAATCAAGTGACAATTCTAACAGGCGGTTTGAGAATTAATACTTCATTATCTTCATTAAGTAAAACTAAAAAAGTTAAAAACAATTCAGAAAAAAGTACTTATAACTTTGGAGTATCAGAAATAAAAGTAAGATTGGATATTAGAGGTCAAAGACCGGATGAAGCTGATTATAGTGTTGTTAAATTTATAGATGAAGCTTATTTTTCAGGTCAGCAAAAAGTAGAAATTTTGCATGGAAAGGGAACAGGCGTTTTAAGGAAAGTAGTTTCGGAATTATTGAAGAATAATGAAAATATAAAAACATTTTATCCTGCTCCAATAGAACAAGGCGGGGACGGTGTTACAATTGCCGAATTAAAATAGGAAATAAATTGTTTAAAAAAATATTGATTGCCAATAGAGGGGAAATTGCCGTAAGGATTATAAGAGCCTGCAAAGAGTTAAATATTAAATCGGCTGCTGTATATTCCGAAGCAGATAAAACTTCTCTCCATATTAGGTTGGCAGATGAAGCTTTCTTGATAGGCGGTGCAAAGTCATCCGAATCATATTTAGATGGAAAAAAAATTATTGAGTTGGCAAAAAAAATAGGGGCTGATGCTATCCACCCCGGTTACGGTTTTTTCTCCGAAAATTATTCTTTTATTAAAAATGTTGAAAAAGAAAAAATTGAATTTATAGGACCGTCATCAAAATCCGTTTCATTAATGGGTAATAAAACTGCAGCAAGAACTCTGATGCAAAAAAATAATGTGCCGATTGTTCCAGGGATAACTACTCCAATCAAAACATCAAAAATTGGAAAACTACAAGCAGAAGAAATAGGCTACCCGGTATTATTAAAAGCAGTATCAGGCGGCGGCGGTATAGGAATGCGTGTTGTTTATAACAGCAAAGAATTTGATGAAGCTTTAAAGTCAACAAAAAGAGAAGCAAAAAGCTCATTCGGTTCTGACGAAGTATATTTTGAAAAGTTTATAGAAAATCCCAAACATATTGAGGTCCAAATTTTAGGTGATAAACACGGTAATTATATTCATCTTTTTGAAAGAGAGTGTTCAATACAGAGAAGACATCAAAAAATAATTGAGGAATCTCCGTCATCGTTTGTTGATGAAGAAACACGAAGCAGAATAACAGAAGCAGCAATAAACGCTGCTAAAGCATGCAAATACCAAAATGCCGGTACTATTGAATTCTTAATGGACAAAGATAAAAACTTTTATTTTCTTGAAATGAATACAAGACTTCAGGTTGAACACCCTGTAACAGAACTTATAACAGGTGTTGATTTGGTAAAACAACAAATTAGAATTGCTTCAGGCTTAAAACTTAATATTAACCAAAATGATTTATCTATACATGGGCACTCTTTAGAATGTAGAATTTATGCAGAAGACCCTGAAGATAATTTTCTTCCGTCTACAGGAAAACTGACAAACTTTAACATACCGGCTGGTCCCGGAATTAGGGTTGATACAGGTTTTGAAGATGGTTCTGAAATATCAATGTATTATGACCCCTTGATTGCGAAACTTATTTGTTGGAATAATGACAGAAATTCTGTGATAAGTAGGATGAAACGAGCTTTAGATGAATTTGAAATTACAGGAGTAACTCATAATATTAATTTTCTCAAATTAATTATGAATAATAAAAAGTTTATAGATGGAAAATTTGATATCAATTTTATTGATAAAGAAAAACTTTTGGATAAAAAGTTAGATATTGATAATAACGAACCAATTACAAAAGAAACAGCGGCTTTCATATTTTCTGCATTAATGCAGAATGAGAAAAATCAAAAAATAAGTTCTTACCCGGATGATAATAATTCAAAGAATTTTTGGACGGAACAAATATATGAGTAAAGTAATTGTAAAAATAGGAGAGAGAAAAAAAACAATAACTATAAATAACAACTCAAAGGTTGCCGTTGATAAAAAAGAATATCCTTATGAATTGACCCACCTTAATAATTCTACGTATTTATTAAAAGTTAAAGATCATTTTTTCAAGATAAATTATTTAGAAAAAAACGGAAGTAAATACGTCTTATCTGTCAACGGTAAAAAATTTATTTCATCTTCTAAATCACCATTAAAAGAAAGAGCAGAAGAATTAATAGCCAAGCAGAATTTAGATAGTGTTACTAAACTATTAAAAGCACCAATGCCGGGCATGGTATTAGAGGTTAATATAAAAGAAGGTGATAAAGTTAATAAGGGCGATAATCTCTTAATTCTTGAAGCAATGAAAATGGAAAATTCTATCAAATCACCATTTTCAGGCACTATAAAAGAAATATTTGTAGAAAAGAATAGTCCTGTTGAAAAAGATGCAAAACTTTTAACAATGGAATAAAGAGCCTTTTTTGAAAGGTAGAAACTATTTACTATAAAATTTCCCATCAAATAGAAGCAAAAAAAATACAAAAAAAATTTCATTGACTATTGCTTCTAAAAAAAGCATTATTTAATATGTGTTTTACACTCATCAAATTAATCAAATTTTAGGAGGAAATTCTATGAGGTTAATTTACAATCTCAAAAACCGTTTTTTTGTTATTTCTAAACTTCTCCTTGCTTCATTGACCATAATGATTTTTCTATCAGGCCAAATATTGGCACAAGGAAGTGGAACAATAACAGGGCATGTAAAAGATGCTAAAACCGGGGAGGCATTAATTAGAGTTAATGTAATTATTAACGGTACTACAATGGGCGCTGCGTCCAATCTTAGCGGAAACTTTATTATTTCCAACATCCCTGCCGGAACATATTCTCTTTCATTTTCTTTACTGGGATATGAATCATTGAAAAAATCCGGGGTTGTTGTTTCAGCTAATCAGACCGTTGAAGTAAACGCCGATTTGAAAACAACAGCGTTAGAATTAGGAAATATATCCGTATACGCTGCTTCTAGAAGAGAAGAAAAAATCACTGAAGCACCAGCAGCAGTTTCAGTAATAGGGATGGAAGATATTAGACTTAACTCTGATGTCGGAGGTGTTCCAAGATTATTAGCAAACAAACCAGGTGTTGATCTTGTTCAGAGTGGTGTTAATGACTTTAATCTTAACACACGTGGATTTAACAGTTCCGTAACAAGACGTGTTTTGGTTCTTCTTGACGGAAGAGATTTAGGTGCTGCATTTCTTGGACAACAAGAATGGGGAGATATTTCAATACCATTAGAAGATTTAGCAAATATCGAATTTGTTAGAGGTCCAGGTTCCGCTTTATATGGTACAAACGCATTTAACGGTGTTTTAAGTATGACTTCTTTATCACCACAACAAGCACTGGGTACAAAGGTTAAAATGTCCGGTGGTGAATTAAATTTGTTGAGAATTGATGTACGTCAAGCCGGTTTACTTGGGGATGGTTGGAGCTATAAAATTAATCTCGGCAGAATGCAGAGCAAAAATTGGGATAGAAACAGAACATCAGCTCCATTTGCTTATCCAGGGTTATCACCTGAGAGGGCAAATATCAACCCGGAAAGTATGGTATATACTTACGGCTCTGCAAGATTGGATTATGATTTTGCAAACGGTTCGGTCTTTACCGCAGAGGGTGGCTTTACCAAGGTTAAAAATGACGTTATTGTTACAGGTATCGGTAGACTAAATATTCTTGAAGGAAATAGACCGTGGGCAAGATTAAATTTTACATCTAAACATTTTTATGTTCAAGCCTGGATGCAAAAGAGAACTACACCAACATCAATCGTAGCCTTGGCTTCCGGTGGCAAATTGATAGAAAATACTGCAATGTATCAAGTAGAAGCTCAATACAATCGTTCCTTTATGAATGACCAAGTAAGAATTGTTGTAGGAGGTTCTCAAAAAATAGCTCGTGTAGATATGGAAAATACTGCAATGCTTGGAATTAAAAATTACACAATAACAGGCGGTTATGCCCAAGTAGAGTATAAGCCTGTTAAACAGTTAAAATTTGTTGCAACCGGACGTATTGACAGAACAACATATGAAAAATCAAGATTTTCACCAAGAGCTGCTGTTGTTTGGTCATTTGCACAGGGTCAATCTTTTAGGTTTTCATATAACAAAGCTTTCTTACTACCAAGTACATCAGAGTATTTCTTAAGAGTATTAGCCGGTCAAGCTGACTTAAGAGCTTTGGGTATAAATCCAACTAGACCTACTAGAATTTTTGCTATGGGCAATACAAATTTAGTTCCTGAGAGAATTGAAGGATATGAAGTAGGTTATAAAGGAATATTCTTAGATAACAAACTCTTTGTTACCATAGATGGATATTCAAATAAAGTTAGAGATTTTATTACCGATCTTTTACAAGGTGTTAATCCTGCTTTCCAATTTGGAGGAGCACCGGCAGGTCTTTCAGACCTTATCAAAAACGGTTCGCCGGCAAATGGAATTCCTGCTTTACCAGGGCTAACAGTTTTACCAAACGGAGAAACTGCCATAGTTTTATCTTACACAAATAAAGGCAGGGTAAATGAAAGAGGAGTAGAATTTGGATTTAATTATTATATGAATGATTATTTCCTTATTTCAGCTAACTGGACTTATTTTGATTATGATATAAAGAACCAACAAAAAGGTGATAATTTATTGCCCAATAATCCGAAGAACAAATTCGGTTATTCAATAAGATACAGAAATCCACAAATAGGTCTTGAAGCCGAACTTTCAGGCAGAACAGTTCAAGCATTTAACTGGGCTGCCGGTGTATTTGTAGGACGCATACCGGAATATACATTGTTAAATTTTTCTGCCGGATATGAAATAAATCAGAATTATCGTTTAGGTGTTTCAGTTACAAACTTATTAGACAGGCAATCTTACCAAATATTTGGTGGGTCAATTGTTGGAAGACAACTAATAGGTTCATTAACAATATCACTATAGACATAAATCAAATAAGGAATTACTATGAAAAAATATCATAATAAACTTAAATATTTAGTATTAGTATTGGTTGCCCCCATGCTCTATATTTCAGGATGTAGTGAAGATAACAATGTTATTGTTAATCCTCCTCCTGTTTTTAGTGCTGGTACAGCTAATTTTGCTATGTATGTTTCAATAGGGAACAGCTTAACAGCCGGTTTTCAATCAAAGGCTCTTTCAGAAAGAGATCAGAAATATAGTTTCCCAAGTATGATAGCCAAACAAGCTAAAGCTGCCGGTAAATTTGAACAACCCTTAATAAAAAATCCAGGTATTGGCGGAAGGTTAAGGTTAGTAAACCTTGCTCCAACAATTGTAGAGGAACCATCGGTTGATCCAGTTCCATCTTCAAACTTAAATATAGCCTTAGCAAGACCCTATAATAATTTAGGTGTACCAGGCTCAGTGCTTGGAGATATGGCTGATGTAACTGATTTTGTAACTAAAAGTGTTGCAAGACGAAATCCGTTCTTTGCCTTAATATTAAGGTCTCAAGCTTTGGGTAACAGCATAATAAGACAAGCAAGAAATCTTCAGGCTACATTTGTTACAGCTTGGATTGGTAATAACGATGTTTTGGGTTATGCAACTAGTGGCGGTACTTCAGGAACTAATTTAGGATTAGGTGGCGGAACTCCAAGGACACTACCGACAGAAACATTTGTGTTTGCTTCGTTGTACAAAAAAATGTTGGATAGTCTTCAAGCAGAACCGAGAGGCATTGTTGTAGCCAACATCCCTGATGTTTCAACAATCCCATTCTTTACAACCATTGGACCCAAATTAGCATCCGGTATTCCCTGGGGTGCAATTGCCGCCGGTCAAGCAGCTTTACCTCTATCCGGAATTATTTATGCAAGTAAAAGCGGTATTAACATAGGCTTACCTTTTAATATTGGCTTTGCTGATTCAGCTTCTGTTAAAAATTTAAATGTTTTATTTACATTAGCAGGACAAACTTATGCAGGTTTAATTGGACAACCTACCGGAAAGTTTTATAAAGATAACGGATTCCCTGCATTACCTCCGGGAATTGACACAACAAAACCATTCGGCGTACATCCTCAAAATCCATTCCCTGATGCTTACGTTTTAGACCCTGCTGAAATAACAATTGCAAAAGCAGCAGTCGACGCATTCAACAGTATTATAGCAACAGAAGCCGGCAGTAGGAATATTGCAGTTGTTGATGTAAATTCTTTTCTAAAGAATCTTATTGCAGGCGGTGGAATGTCAGTACCAGGTATTGGCGTATTTACATCTTCATTTATTACAGGAGGTACTTTCAGCTACGACGGAGTTCATCCTTCGAGCCGTGGTTACGGTATTATAGCTAATGAATGGATTAAAGTTATAAATCAAAAATTTGGTGCAAACATTCCACTTGTTGATTTATCTAGTATACCCGGGTTGCCTATCGGTAAGATTTCAACTAGGAATATTTCTTATGCACCAGGGGTCTTTAATAGTATGGTAAGACTGATGACAGGAAGTAGAAATTGGCCTGTTAGCAACTAAAAAAATAATGTTTAAATTCTTTAATAATAAAATCCTGTTTTTTAACGGGATTTTATTATTTTATGCTAAATAATTTTTAATTTTTTTTATGAAAAAATCTGTCGTACTTTTATTATTATTCCCGGTTATTTTATTATTATCATCCTGTTCTTCAACAAAGGAAAGTACGGATATTATTAGAACACAAGGGACTGATTCACTTTATGTTTTTGATGCCGCACCCAAGGATACGGTAAAAAAAGAGAGTCTTCTTGTTATTCCAAAGATATCAAATGTGAAATTGTATATTGTACAAATAGGCGCATTTACTAATAGAGAAAAAGCGGATGATTTTGCAAAACAAAGCAGAAAAAAAATTAATTATACCCTGGATATTGAATATAGTAAGTCTGTTAACTTATATGTAGTGCAGCTTAAACCGTTCTATAACAAGAAGGAAGATGCAGAAGCCGTTAGAAATAAATTATGGAAAACAAATGGTTTTAAGGATGCCTGGATTTTAACGGTAATAAGGTAAATATGTTATCATAATTATTATTATGATGTTAAGAATAATTATTTAACTAACAACAGGAGGATGTCATGGCTTTTTCATTAAACAAGATTATGTTAATTGGAAATCTTGGGAAAGATGCCGAAAATAGGTTTACCACTAACAATCTTTCAATTACAACTTTTTCTTTAGCTACAACAAGAAGCTTTAAGGACAAAGAAGGAAATTGGCAGAATGAAACTACCTGGCATAATTTGGTGGGGTATAATCTTTCAGATTACTATAAAGACAATCTGAAAAAAGGAAAGAAATTTTATATTGAGGGTAGGATCTCCAAAAGAGATTATACAGACAAAGAAGGTATAAAAAGATATTCAACCGATGTCATAGTTGAAAAGCTGATACCTTTGGATTCAGCAGCAGCAAGTAGCGGTACATCTGATTCTTCGGCGAATACAGTCTCTGAACCTCAAATCAATATTTCTAAAGATGAAAATGATGATTTACCGTTCTAAATATATGTTTAACAATTGAGGAACTTGAAAGTTTTTGGATACTGATTGGCAACTTAAATTATTTATTCTCCTCATATTATTTATATTATCTGCATTTTTCTCCGGCTCAGAAATTGCTTTATTTTCCTTAAACCGTTCAAAAATAAAGGATCAATTAAATGAGCATCCTGTTTTATGTGGATATTTGCAAAATTTATTGCAATATCCAAGGCGCCTTTTAGTAACTATTCTAATCGGAAATACAATTGTTAATGTAGCTGTTGCAATTGCTTCTGTTTCTCTTGTGCTTGCTTATACAGATAAAATCGGCATATCACAAGATTTAGCAATTATACTGCAAATAATAATTATTACAACGTTAATTATTATTTTTGGCGAACTTATACCCAAGGTGTGGGCAGCAAAAAATCCGGTTTCATTTTCAAAAGCAATTGTATTTCCGCTTTACTGGATCTCCGTTTTCCTATATCCTGTATCTGAAGTAATCTCTGAAATCATTAATTTTTTGATTAACAAGGTTCATTACGATAAAACAAAATCTGCTATTTCTCCTGAAGATATTTCAAGTTTAGCCGTTATGAGTCGTAAAGCAGGAAGCATAATCAAAAGGGAGGAGGGGTTAATACAAGGGATTGTTGGTTTCAAATCAATGGAAGTGCACGAGGTAATGACTCCCAGGGTGGATATCACAGCCATATCTTCGGATACAAAATTTGATAATATATTAGAAATTATTACAACATCCGGACACAGTAGGTTACCCCTTTATAATGAGGATATTGACGATATAATTGGTCTCATTTATGCAAAAGATTTACTCCCTTATATAAAGGACAAAAAATTACTGGAGAAGTTTTCATTAAATGAGATTTCACGTAAAGCAATGTTTATACCGGAAACTAAACTGATAAGCGTGCTGATGAGAGAGTTTCAAGAAAAAAAAATACACCTTGCAGTTGTTGTTGATGAATATGGAGGTACTTCGGGTGTTGTTTCGCTAGAAGATATTTTGGAAGAAATAATAGGTGAAATTAGAGACGAATATGATAAAGAAGAAAATCCTATTACAAAAATTGATAACAATAATTTTATAGTCCTCGGCATGCTGCAAATAGACGATTTAAATGAATTACTTAATGAAGATTTTGAGTCTGAAGATCGTGCTTATGAAACAATTGGCGGAATGATTTTCAACTTTGCCGGCAAAATCCCTAAAGAGGGATATTCATTTGAATTAAAGGGATATTTATTTAAAGTAGTCGAAATTTTTGACAAAAGGATAACAAAGGTTAAAATTACCAAATTATCAAAAAATATAAATAAAGAATGAAAAAGGGGTGTATATTAAAGTCGATTTTTTTTCTTACAATATTTGTTGCTGTAACATTGTATGTTTTTAAACAAAAGTTCGGTGATTTAATAGCTCCACCTGATACTGAATTTAATCTCCCCTTTTTAAATATTAATATTACAGAAGAACTAAAATTCATAAAAGATTCTCCTCAGAAAATCGATTTTGAAAAGATGATTAAAAATGCAAAATCAGGGATAGGTTTCATTAAAGAATTACCTTCTAAAGAAATTAATAAAATAAATAAATCTTTTGAACATATATTTAGTGACAGCATTATTACTGAAAATGAATTAAATTATATGCGGAATTTATTTAAGAAAATGAAAAATGAAACGCGAAAAGAAAACTGAAATAAAAGTAGGGATTACAGTAACATTAGGAATACTTATATTTATCTGGATTTTAGGTTGGGCAAAGGATTTTTCTTTTACTTCTCATTATAATTCACTTAAAGTACAATTTAAAAATACATCCGGGTTGAATGTTGGTGACGAAGTAACCGTGAATGGAGTAAAGAAAGGTTTTGTGGATAATATAAGTCTACACGATAGCGGAGTTGTTTTAACATTAGCAATTGGAAATGAAGTTCATTTATATAAAGATGCGTCTTTCAGTATAGCTATGTTAGATTTGATGGGCGGTAAAAAAGTTGAAATAAGTTCGGGTACAACGGGCGTTGAACTGGATTATAATAAGTTATATCACGGAAAATTTTTAAATGATCTTCCAACATCAATCGCTGATCTCGGCAAGATCCAAAATAATATAGCAAATACACTCTCAAAATTAGATACTACATTGTCAGGCGTAAATGAACTACTCGGTGATAAAGAATTTAAAGCAGGAATTAAAAGTGTTATTAGTAATATGAATAATGTATCAATTCAATTTTCAGAGTTACTGAATAAAAACAAAAATATTCTTAACAGTTTAATAAGCAATGCCAATACACTTACAGTAAATGCTGATAGTATGTTTAAAGAAAACAGGAAAAACATTAAGTTTACTTTGAATAATTTGAATATACTTTCCCTTAGAGCAGATACATTGTTTCAGTTAAGTAACAGATTTATGGCAGAAATTAAAGGTCAAAAAAATAATTTAGGTAAGATGATTTATAACAAATCATTTTATACAAATTTGGATTCCACACTTATTAGGTTAAATGAACTGACAAAATTATTACTACTTCAGCTTAAGAATGAAGGGCTTAATGTAGATGCAAATATTAGCATTTTTTAAAAAGAGATTATAGACAATGGTTATAGGAATAGGCGTAGACATAATAGAGATTGATAGAATCAAAGCGAGTGTTGAAAAATACGGTGATGGTTTTCTAAACAAGATATATACTAAAACAGAGCTGGATTACTGTTTGAATAAAAGTAATAAATACCAGCACCTGGCAGCAAGGTTTGCAGCAAAGGAAGCAGTCTATAAAGCATTAACTACCGCAACCCAGGAGAAAGCAGGCTGGCAAAATATAGAAATTCTGAATAGACCTAACGGTATGCCTATCGTAAAACTCAAAGGTTATTTGGAAAATTATTTAACTAACGGTAACGGTTTGAAAATTTCTATTAGTCATTCAAACAATTATGTTACTTGTTTTGCAATAGTATATAAACAGGCAGAATAATTATGTTCCTTAAATATTATAAAATTATTGATTTGAGCTTATTAGCAGTTGTAGCAGTCTTATTGATATTAATGATTGCAAACTTGGTACCGCAAAGTTCATTTGAAATTTTATTATACATAAGTATATTATTATTTATTATAAAAATAATATTGAGAATTATTGTTAAAAAAGATCTAAAGAATCAGAAGGAGGCTGACATTCGAGAGGACACACAACTATAACGGAAAGTTAAACGCGAAGGTTTTAATTCTTAATCAGAGTTACGAACCCTTATCAATCTGTAACGTAAAAAAGGCAGTAATATTAATTTATTTAAGCAAAGCCGAAATTGTATTACGTAACAAAAAGAAAGAATTACATTCGATTTCAAGATCTTACCCTTGGCCCAGCATAATTAGATTAAGCAGATATATAAAAGTGCCTTACAAGAAGGTTGTATTAACCAGAAAAAATATCTTAAGAAGAGATGCCTATAAATGTGCATATTGCGGAAGAAGCGATTTACCTCTTACAATTGACCACATAATTCCAAAAGCAAGAGGGGGAAGTGACAGTTGGGACAATCTTGTTTGTGCCTGTACCTTTTGTAATAATAAAAAAGGTGATAGAACTCCTGAAGAAGCAAATTTAGACCTCATATCAAAACCATTTCAACCGTGTCATATTATGTTTATTAAAAATGTTGTCGGTAGACTTGATGAGAATTGGAAACCTTATCTTTATATGTCGTGATTGGAGAATGTGAGAAGGCAAAGATTGCTTCGCTCCACTCGCAATGACCTTCGCAAGTTTTTGCTTTCTGGAGTGGACTTATGAAATAAATAAAAATTTTCTTTGTTGCTAATAAAAATATATTGAGTGACGTCATGAAAAAAATAATATATCTAAGCTTTTTATTCTTTCTTTTGATTTCCAACTTTTCATTAGCTCAATGGGAATTGAGAAACACCGGTATATCAGGTGTGTATACAGCCAGAGCAATTGATGCAGTTGACAGCAACATTGCAGTTGCCGCTTATGTAAAGCAACTATTTAAAACAGAAAATGCGGGTTTAAACTGGGTAAATATTACACCACCGAATGACAGCGATTTTGTTGATGTCTCTGTAATTGACAACACACACTTTTGGGTAACAACTGAAAAGGGGAAAATACTTTCTACAACTGACGGCGGTATAAACTGGGTAGTTCAGTTTTATGATGTGCAAAAAACAAACTTTATGAACTACATAGAAATGTTTGATATAAATAACGGAATTGCAATGGGTGACGCATCAAATAACAATATCCCTGCATTATTCTTAAGAACAACTGATGGAGGTAATAATTGGATCTCTGTTAATAATGGTTACTTAAAAGGAGGTGCGTCAGATCGTATATGGAAGAAACTTGATTTTATAGATATTAACTACGGTTATTTTGGCGCATTAACAAATACAGATGATATATATAAAACTACAGATGGCGGACAATCGTGGACTAGGCCAATTGAAGGATTAGCATCTCAACTTTTTAAGTTTTATAATAAGGACATTGGAATTATTGTTCCTTATTCCGGTGTCCTGGGTAAGAAAAGCCTTATCAGAACTTTTAACGGACTTAGTACAGTCGATACTATTAAATATATAAACTCTTTTTGGACTCCAGCTGATATAGAATTTTTTCCTGGTGATCCATCAAAGATTTTCTATTTAGATTGGGCCCGTCTTTTTTTCAGCAATGATACAGGTAAAACCTGGCAGGTAGCTCTTGATTCTTCAAAAGCATTTGGGGGCAGAGATATTGTATTAACTGACAAAAACCATGGCTGGCTTATTTGTAACAACAGTAAAGTTTTTTATATATCAAATAATGATATAATTACAGATATAGAAAACGAGGTAAATACAATACCTAATAAATTTATACTCGCTCAGAACTATCCAAATCCATTTAATCCTACAACAACGATCAGCTATTCAATTCCAAAGGGCAGTTTTGTCACATTAACAATATACGATGTACTCGGAAGAAAAGTAAAAACGCTTGTAAATAAGTTTCAAACAGCAGGTAACTATAAAGTCAGTTTTAATGCAGAAGGTTTTACAAGCGGAGTTTATATTTATAGGATTAAAGTTGGTAACTTTGCTGCTACTAAAAAATTAGTTTTAATGAAATAAATATTTTCTATCATCACGCTTTTTACCTGCTGTCACTGCCTGCCACAAGTTTTTTATCGGGGGTTGCACCGTAACAAATTTAAAAACATCCGAGGTTTTTTAAAAACTCGCAAGTTACATAACTTAAAATATATTAAGATAAATTACCTTCCATAAAAATAGATAAGCATATTATCCTTTTAATAATTATTTTATAATTTAAATTAAAAATGATTATCAAATGCAGAAAAAAAGAATACTCAGCGGAATGCGACCTACAGGCAAACTTCATTTAGGTCACTATGTCGGAGCTTTGGAAAATTGGGTTAAACTTCAGGATGATTTTGATAGCTTCCATCTTATTGCCGATTACCATGCTTTAACTACTAATCTTAAAACCGATTCGATCTATGATGATTCAATAGATATGCTTATTGACTGGCTTGCCGTAGGGCTTGACCCAAGCAAAAGCCCAATGTTCAGACAGTCACAGATAAAAGAACATACGGAGTTACATTTAATCTTTAGCATGCTTATATCTGTTAACAGGTTGGAAAGAAATCCTACATTAAAAGACCAGGTAAGAGACCTTCATATCGATAAGGTAGTTTACGGACATTTGGGATATCCTGTGCTGCAAACTGCGGACATACTTTTATACAAAGGGGATTTTGTTCCTGTAGGAGAAGACCAGGTTGCCAACGTTGAAATCTCCCGCGAGATTGCAAGAAGATTTAATAATCAATATGGGAAAGTTTTTCCTCTACCCGAACCTTTACTTACAAAATTTTCAAGATTGCCCGGGTTGGACGGAGTCGCAAAAATGAGTAAGTCGCTGAACAATACAATCCTGCTTTCTGATGACCCCGAAACCGTAAAGAAAAAATTAAAAAAAGCAGTAACCGATCCCCAGAAAATAAGAAAAGGTGACCCGGGAAGACCGGAAATCTGCTTGGTTTATTCTTACCACACAAAGTTTAACCCGGATGAATCAGACTCTATTGCTGCGGGTTGCAGAAGCGGTGAATTAGGATGCTTTGATTGTAAAATGAAATGTGCTGAAAAGATATCAAAATTTTTAGAGCCTATAATTGAAAAAAGAAATTATTACAAAAAAAATATTGACGAAGTAAAAGATGTTTTATCAGACGGTGAAAAACGCGGAAAAAAAATAGCAGAAGCTACGATGAATGAAGTCAGAAATAAAATGAAATTAGGATGAGTTTCTATAAGATAAAATTAGATCAATTTGAGGGACCTTTAGACCTGCTCCTTTTTTTCATTAAAAGAGATGAACTTGATATTTACGACATTCCAATTTCTAAAATCACCAAAGAATTTCTGGAATATGTAAACCTGATAAAAATGCTGGACCTTGAAACTGCCGGTGATTTTATTCTTATGGCATCAACTCTAATGCGTATAAAAGTAAGAATGCTTTTGCCGAGAGAAATTGATGAGAAAGGTGAAGAAATTGATCCGAGGAGTGACCTTGTTCAAGCTTTATTGGAATATAAAAAGTACAAAGAAGTTTCGGAAGAACTTTCTTATATGGAATCAAAGCAGCGGAAACTAAATTTTAGAGGGAATTTTCAAGAAGATATAAAAGTAACTCCGCCTGAATATGATACGTTATTAAAAAACATTACGGTATTTGATTTAGCAAAAGCATTCAAATCAGCTATTGAAAACATAAAGCCTGAGTTTTTTCACGAAGTTAAAAAAATAAATATTACAATTGATGAACAAATTAAGTTTATTTTGGATAATCTATTAAAAGATGCCGAGGTAAATTTTTTAAGATTAGTTGCCGATATGCACGAGAAAATTAGAATAGTCATCACCTTTATTGCTTTGTTGGAATTGACAAAAGCCGGCGAAATAGGTTTGAGAATTTCAAATAATTTTAATGATTTCATAATATACAAGACGTCAAATGGACAAAATATACAAATCAATAATTGAGGCTTTAATCTTTTCTTCTGATGATGTAGTCCCTTCAAAAGAAATAATTAAAGCTGTAAAAGGAATAGACGGAGAAGATATTCAAATCACCGAAGAAGATATTGAAAAAAGTGTTGAGAGTCTAAATGCTAATTATGAGGAAGAAAGCAGGGCTTTTGAAATTAAACATATTGCTGAAGGATATATCTTTGCAACAAAAGAAGAATATGCAAATTACATAGGTTATTTAACATCAGAAAAAAGCAAAAGAAGATTGAGTCAGGCTGCCTTGGAAACTCTCTCTATAATTGCATACAAGCAGCCCATTACAAAACCAGAACTTGAATCTATCAGGGGTGTAAATAGCGATTATATGATAAATACTTTGCTTGATAAAAAACTAATTAATATCTCAGGACGTTCCGATACGGTCGGAAGACCCCTGTTGTATAAAACAACATCGGAGTTCTTAAAATATTTTGCATTAAATAATTTAAAAGATTTACCCAAACCTCGTGAGATCGAAGAGATTATGCAGGATGAAGATTTCTTGGAACAGAAAAGAAAAATAATGATGAATGCGATTGAAGAAGAAGTCGAAAACGAAACCCAGGAAGAGGAACCTAATGACGATACGGCTGAATAAATATATTGCGGAGAGCGGTCTTTGTTCAAGAAGAAACGCTGAAAAATATATACTTGAAGGACGGGTAACAATAAATAATAAAACTATTACCGATTTGTCCCATAAAATTAATGAAGGCGATGATGAAGTGTTTGTTGATGGTGAAAAAATTAAACCCAAAAAACATATATACATTTTATTAAATAAACCTAAAGCTGTTATAACATCAACAAAGGACGAGAGAAACAGGAAAACGGTAATTGATATTATTAAAACAAACGAAAAAATATTTCCTGTCGGAAGACTTGATTACAACACAACCGGTGTGCTTTTATTGACAAACGATGGTGATTTCTCAAATTTCCTAACCCATCCCAAACATAAAATAAGAAAAATTTATGCAGTAACTTTAAATAGACCTTTGACAAAGGAAGATGAAATTAAACTACTAAAAGGAGTTTACATCAACAACAGGAAAGGAAAATTTGTAAAAATCAATTTCCCTGATATTAAAAAGAAAACAGTTGTAGAAGTTTCTGCAGTTGAAGGCAGGAACCACTTTGTAAAAGATATGTTCAGTACACTTGGATATAATGTGGTTGAATTAGACAGAAAATATTTTGGACAGTTTACAGCAGATGTGCCCTTGGGTAAATATAGGGTTATTTCAAAAGAAGAAATTAAATCGGTATATAAAAATTATAATTAACTATTGGACTTTCGGAGGTTAAGTGGATAATAATCAGAATGAGTTAAATGTTTTATTAAAAAGACGTAAAGATGAACTAACTGAATTAAAATCGAGAGGTGTTGAACCTTTCGCGTATAAGTTTGAAGTAAATTCAAATTCAAAAAAAATAAAAGAAGAATTTGTTGATGATGAAAAGAAAGAAGTAAAGATTGCCGGCAGATTAATGGCATTACGTAAAATGGGTAAAGCTTCTTTTGCCCACATTCAAGATGCCTTCGGTCGCATTCAAATTTACTTGAGAAAAGATGAGATAAAAGAACAATACACTGCTTTTAAATTAATGGACATAGGGGATATTGTAGGCATTGAGGGATATACATTTAAAACAAAAACAGGTGAAATTTCTGTACACGTTACCGAACTTACCTTGCTCACAAAATCAATGCGTCCTTTGCCTATAGCTAAAGAATCTATAGACGAAGAGGGGAACAAGGTTATTCACGACCAATTTACGGATAAAGAATTAAGATACAGACAACGCTATGTTGACCTGATTGTAAACCCCGAAGTAAGAGATGTTTTTGTTAAGCGTAGTAAAATTACTTCATCGATGAGAAATTTTTTAGAAGCTAAGGGTTATCTTGAAGTCGAAACGCCGATACTTCAGCCTCTTTACGGCGGAGCAGCAGCAAAACCATTTATAACACATCACAATGCATTAGACACGGAACTATATTTAAGAATTGCAGATGAGTTATATCTTAAGCGTCTTATTGTAGGCGGTTTCAACGGTGTATTTGAAATATCGAAAGATTTTAGAAATGAAGGAATGGATAAAACACACAACCCGGAATTTACAATGATGGAATTGTATGTTCCTTATAAAGATTATCACTGGATGATGTCCTTTGTTGAAGAGATGATATTAAATATTTGTAATGATGTTTTTAGAAAGCAGCTTTGTACCGTTTCCAAGCGAGATTGTTATGCCGCCCGCAGGGTTTTTATCTGCAACCGGGAAATTCAACCTTGAATTTTCAATACTTACAGGAGTGGCAGGTTCAGTTGCCGGTGCAATATTAAATTATGTCATTGCCCTAAAACTTGGAAGACCGTTCCTTGTAAAATATGGGTATTATGTAGGATTAAAACTCAAACATCTAAAGAAATCAGAACAATTTTTTGAAAAATATGGAAGCTTGGGAACATTTGTTGGAAGGTTGCTGCCTGTAATAAGGCAGTATATTTCAATACCGGCAGGCATATCTCGAATGTCGATTGTGAAGTTTATTATCGCAACAGCACTTGGATCAGGCATATGGGTGAGCTTTTTATCAATTTTGGGATATGAGGTGGGGGCAAACCGGGAAATTGTTGTCAGCAACTTGCATAAGATATTAATTTTTTTAACTTTATTACTTATAGCAGCAATAGTTGTATTCTTTTTTGTAAGATTAAGAAAAAAACATAACAATACTGCATAGCAGTCAACTCAAAAAACTTATG
>ENA-ORDP01000254-ORDP01000254.1-marine-sediment-metagenome-genome-assembly--contig:-NODE-254-length-36062-cov-4.589191_pt1 | contig 36062 bp, 34 predicted proteins | sample MGYA00248627_ERZ508539 | MGnify/ENA primary metagenome ERZ508539 (study PRJEB26208, sample SAMN05571518) | marine sediment metagenome | biome: deep sea; feature: Hydrothermal vent; material... | reverse complement strand
AGCCGGAATGACAGAAAACAGCAACGGTTCGACTTTATACACAGACTCTATTTATGGTTGACATGGGTAATAAATGTGACAAGGTGAGGATGGACAGTCTTGTAAAAGGGGTACTCATCAGGCTTTTATTTTTAACTATAAACCATTCAGGGAGGGAACATGAAGAGAGTAAACATTTTTGCGTTTATATTGATCCTGTCGGCTGCCTTGCTCGGATGTGCTCCGGATCTGGTGGTAAAAGACTTGGATGTAACCTGGAACACAGCAAATAAAAAGGCAAAAGCGGAGATTGCCAATACCGGCAACAAAGATGCTGGAAAATTCATGGTCTACTTTAATGCTGATGAGGATCCCGTGTCACCAAACCATATACCACAGGTAAGTTTTAACATCCCGGGGCTTGCGAAGGGGGCTTCTCTAACACTGATTGCAAACTTTGCTCCACTTGCACACCCTGACAATAACAACCTTGCGAATGTTTACAAAATCACGGCATTAGTCGATCCTAAAGATATGGTGAAGGAGTCGAACGAGAACAATAATGTCAAAGAAGTTCTGCTTTCACCCAGAATGGCATGTGTCGGTTTCGGCCCACCACCGGTTGCCGGTACCCGGTACGGCAGCCCTGCAGGTAATGTGCCGGGTGATATAGTACTGCTGGCTAACGGTATTAAAATGTCTGTCCATGATTTCCGATGGATTGGCGGAGGTGGTACATTCAATGTAGCACGCATCGAGATGCCTCCGCCGATACTATTCGGCACAGGACAGACGATCAACACCAACAACATTAACCTCGAGTTTGACTTCAGCGGTATCGGATTTCCCGTTTCAAAGGTAGAGCTTCAATACCTGGATCTTGGCGGCTTAGAGAACTTTAGCGTTAACGGGCAGCCCGTACCGATCTATGCCGGAGAGTTTTCAGCGGCACCATCGCCAATCGCCGGAGTCAATGTTTCTGTGACATCAAACCCTGTGCCTGGCGGAAAGACAGGAACACTTGTTCTCACAGGCGCTGTCCAGAAACTCACGATCGGCGGTCAGGAATTCTGGATTGATAATGTCTGCGCCAAAGAGTAGTCCCCGGGAGGCATCTGTTTAGATCGAATAATAGAGACTCATTGATTCTCAGCCAGGAGAGAAGGCAACGGGAAAAATCCCATGACATCAAGGATATCCGGGCAGGCCCGGGCTTAAGGAGGGTTAAGGTTATGGAGTATGTAGTCATTTTCATTACAGCACCTGATGAAGAAGAGGCAGCAAGGATTGCAAGGACCATTGTTGAAGAAAGGCTCGCAGGGTGTGTAAATATCATAAAGGGTGTACGTTCAATCTATAGCTGGGAAGGGAAGGTAGAGGATGAAGATGAGGTTCTTATGGTTGTAAAGACAAAGAAAACCCTCTTCAGTGCGGTTGAGAAGAGGGTAAAAGAACTCCATTCCTATAGTGTGCCTGAGATAATTTCAATTCCGCTTATTGAAGGGTCTGAAGAGTATCTGAAGTGGCTTAAGCATGAATTGATGCGTTGAAAAAATACAGGAGTTAAAGATGAATCAATGTCCCTGATTTTTCAACTCCCTGACTCTACACTGCCTCTACTGCCTTGACCGCGGGGATCGCCTGCTTCATTGCAGCCTCAATCCCTCCCTTCAGGGTCATTATGGACATGGGACATGTACCGCAGGCGCCAACGAGTTTCACCTTTACAATATTGTCATCTGTAATCTCAACGAGTTCGACGTCTCCACCATCCCTCTGAAGCGTTGGCCTGATCCTGTTTATCACCTCTTCAACCTTTGTCCTGTCAAGCATTTTATACTCCTCCCTGGATCGAATTTTTATCAGGGTAATCTGCATAAACCCGAAATTACTCTATTTTCCTATTTTCAGCATACCAAAATCAACCCTGTATGGACTTCTTAATCCCGGTAGTTGACAAAGTTTTTTCTTTATAGTACTCTATACAGTAGAATTATGAGATAAGCATTGCATTCCAAGGTCTCTTCTGGATATAATCAGGATATAATTTATGTACACGTTGCTCCTGCCGTATCAGAGGAGAGGAGGACGCAGATTCCTGTTGATGCCTAAAACACCGAAAGAGAATGAATTATTTTCTTCAGTTACTTAGATCAGGTTTCCCTTTATCAATTAATGGTTTTGCCCAATAGGTGGCAATTTTGATTGCGTTAAGCTTTCTTACAAGGATGCCGCTTTTTATCCTTGACCTTGAGTAATGAAAGATAGCTCTCAACGGCTGAGAATATCACGAATACCAGCCTCTTTTATAAAAAATTCAAGGCCCTGAAAACCTGCCGGTATAATCAGGTAAATAAATAACTTCAGCTTTATAAAAAAATAAATGAAGAGGCCATAGGCTTTCTTAGTAATGCATATCTGGGGAAAAACACCTTAACAGATATTTTAAGGAGTGCATCATGAGTAATGTCTCGATTTCCGAACTAAAAGAAAAGACCATTGAGGAACTCTCTCAGGTAGCCCGTCACCTGAGTATTGACGGGGTTCCCGGGATGAGGAAGCAGGAACTTATATACGCAATATTACATGCTCAGGCCGAAAAGACCGGGAACCTCTTTGCTGAGGGTGTCCTTGAGATATTGCCTGATGGCTTTGGTTTTCTACGTTCACCTGATTACAGCTACTTACCAAGCCCTGACGATATATATGTATCCCCATCACAGATAAGGCGGTTTAACCTACGAACGGGTGACCTTGTATCCGGACAGATACGGCCTCCGAAGGAGAGTGAGCGGTATTTTGCGCTGCTGAAGGTTGAAGCCATTAACCATGAACCACCTGATGACAATATAACGCGTCCGCTCTTTGATAATCTTGTTCCCTACTACCCTACTGAAAAGATAAACCTGGAGCACAGCTCAACCGATTATTCTACAAGGGTAATGGACCTCATCACACCTGTTGGTAAAGGACAACGAGGCATGATCGTTGCAGCGCCAAGGACGGGTAAGACCATGCTCCTGCAATCAATTGCCAAGGCAATAAAGCATAACCAGCCGGAGATACACCTCATTATCCTCCTTATTGATGAGAGGCCTGAGGAGGTAACAGATTGGAGAAGGCAGGTTGAGACTGCAGAGATAATAGGTTCCACCTTTGATGAACCGCCTCAGAGACATACGCAGGTATCTGAAATGGTTATTGAGCGGGCAAAGAGGCTTGTTGAGATAAAGAGGGATGTAGTCATTCTCCTTGACAGCATAACCCGGCTGGCCCGGGCATACAATACCATCATTCCTGCAAGCGGAAAGGTACTTTCCGGTGGTCTTGATGCCCATGCCCTTCAAAAACCCAAGCGGTTTTTTGGTACGGCAAGAAACATTGAGAACGGAGGCAGCCTTACAATCATTGCCACTGCCCTTGTTGATACCGGCAGCCGTATGGATGATGTCATTTTTGAAGAATTTAAAGGCACAGGCAACATGGAACTCCATCTTGACAGAAGACTTGTTGAGAAAAGAATATTCCCGAGTATTAACATCAATGCCTCCGGTACGAGAAAAGAGGAATTGCTGGTTGCAAAGGATGTGCTTAACAAGATGTGGATACTCAGGAAAGTACTTAATCCCCTGGGAACAGTGGAGAGCATGGAATTTCTGTTAGGCAAGCTCAGAGGCACTAAAGCCAACAAAGAGTTTCTTGAAATGATGAATAAATAATAGAGTCATCTCTTTGGCTCATCCATAGAAAGACCGGAGGAGCAGGGCAAGGTATGGAATTTACTGATAACGGCTCCTGTTTTGTCTGTGGAAAGGCAAATCCTTCCGGACTAAGACTCGATTTCTCTATCTCAAATGGTCATGCAAGCGCTACCTACCTTCCGGATAAGACGCACCAGGGATACCGGGACATTCTCCATGGCGGACTGATTTCAACCCTCATTGATGAAGCAACAGTAAAAGCAGCATCCTCCCTTGGTATTAAAGCCATTACTGTCGAGATATGTGTCAGGTTCAAGACCCCGCTTATGATAGGTGAAAGATGTATGGTTGAGGCATCTGCCAAACCGGTTCGGGGGAGGCTGATCGAAGGGGTTGCGATGGTAAGAAAGATGGACGGAACCATAGTTGCTGAAGGACCCTTCCGACTTTATTTATCAGGCAGTCCCTTCCCGGGTTATTTTTTTATTAACAAAATACTGCTGCAGGATACTCAGAAGATTACTTACCAGCCAGTAAACAACAAGGCCGGATGGAAACTTCAGAAAGAGAAACGTAAAGACTACAGGAAGGTAGGTCATTATCTTCTGCTGCTGAGATTCCATTGTTGTTGGAGTCATCTTTTGCTGAATAAACATGGTAATACCCATAATTATGGGTAATATATAGTAAGGGTCTTTTGCTGAGAGGTCATGGATCCAGAAGATAAAGGGAGCCCCCCTAAGTTCAATTGCAACGAGGAGCACCTTATATAAGGCAAAGAAGACCGGGATCTGTATAAGCATCGGCAGGCATCCGCTCATGGGATTCACCTTGTATTTTTTATACAATTCCATCATTTCCTTCTGCATCTTCTGTGGGTCTTTTTTGTACTTCTGCTTTATCTCGGTCATCTTTGGTTGAAGCACCTGGAGCTTTTTCATGGACTTCTGTCCCTTATTGATAAGGGGGATAAAGGGAATTCTCACAAAGATTGTAAGAAGCGCTATTGACCAGCCATAATTGCCGATAATACTGTAGAATAACTTCAGTATCCAGAAGAGAGGTTGTGCAAGTATGGAGAAAAAGCCAAAATTTACAATATATTGGAGACCGACCCCAAGGCTTTTCAGGCGGTCATACGCCTTGGGCCCGGCATAAAGGAGAAGTTCATTCTTTCCTGCAGGGAGATTTATTGCAACAAGCGCATCTCCCTTCTTGTTACGCCAGACCTTTGCACCGATAGCCTTCTCACGGGGGACAAGGGAGGCAAAGAAATATTTATCTTCCTGGGCGACCCACTTCACCTTTGAGCCAAACAACTTGGGCTCCTTGAGCTTGTTGGGTTTAATCTCAACCCTGTCCGAAGCCTTGAGTACTACAGGTCCGATATGGCCTCCGTAGCCCCCTGTACCTGATAGGCCAAAACCACTACCGAGGGTAACCCAGTAGTTATCAGGGCCCTGTACGTCTTCAAGGAGTTCGATGGCATAACTGTCTGAAGAGAATGAATACGTCCTTTTTATTACTATACCATCTCCCCTGTATGTGAATGAAAGGGAGGCGCTTTCTCCTTTATTCCTTAAATTAATATTACCCTGTCCTTCGGTGACGGCAAAGTTCACCTTATCAAAGATGAAATCTTTACCGTTTGTCCCCATGGCAAGTGCCGGGACGTCTGCATCAGTCCTCATTAAAACCACTTCAAGGCCCTCATTGTCTTTGTATTTTTTTAGCTGCCAATTTTTTATGGTTCCACCTTTTGACGAAAAAAGAGCCGTATAAAGAGGGGTTTCAACCTTCAGGAGTTTCTCTTCTGATATCGTTGCACTTTTAGATACAAACAGATTTTTCGCCTTCGGCTCAGAGGGCCTGACCTTTATCTTTGCCGGTATCTTCTGTGCAACATTGAGGGGTTGCTCAGGTCTCCTGGGCCGTGATGAAGGCGCAAAGACATACTGATACCCAAGGAGTACCACGAGGGCAAGTACAATCGCAATTAGAGTTCTTTTTTCAAAATTTTCTTCCATTCTCTGATACCTATTTTACCGGGTCATATCCACCTGGATGGAAAGGGTGGCATTTTAAAATCCTTTTTGCAGACATAAAGCTGCCTCTTAAAGCACCATACTTCTTGATTGCCTCGATTGAATATTCAGAACAGGTTGGAACGAATCTGCAACTCTGTGGCAAGACAGGAGAGAGCAACATTTTATAGCTTTTTATAAGTAAAATGATCAGACTTTTCATTTCAAACGGTTTTTAGCTTCTCAGTCAGGTCCGGTACTATCTCAGACGACTTTGCGGTAACGCAAAGCTGCCGGGGAATAAGTACAATGTCATAACCGTGTATCCTTGAGAGTTCTTCTTCCTTTAAACCCAGACAGAGGGCTTGCCTCATTGCTTCCCTGAGCAGCCGCTTTGTCCTGTTTCTGACTACAGCGTTTCCTATCCTTTTGCTTACGGCCAGACCTATTCTGATACTGCTCAGGTTATTTGGAAGGGCGTAGATGATAGTGTATCTCGATATAATTTTTCGTCCAGTACTGAAAACCTTCTGAAAATCCTTCTTTTTTCTCAGACGGTCAATTTTTTGCGGCCTTTTGCCCTTCTCCTCTTTACAACCTTCCGCCCGCTTTTTGTCCTCATCTTTATGAGAAACCCGAGAGACCTTTTTCTTTTGATCCTGTGAGGACGATATGTTGTGTATGCTCCTCCCATCTGTTTTTTCCCCTTGTTATTCTTTTTAGTTTACGGATTAGTTTACGGATATGAAGTATAAATTTTTAAAGGCACTTATGTCAAGAAAATGCGGCCGGAATTATGAAATTCCCAAGATAGACTATTCCTTACGGCAAGAGTTCCCTGAAATCACTGATAGCGAGGAAGTTGCCATTGTCCCCCGCCTCCTTATCCTTTGAGCTTGCCATTGTTTTCAGTATAATATATCTGATACCAAACTCTCCGGCCGCCCTGAGGTTCTCCATAACGTCATCGATAAAAATAGTCGTTTCCCTGTCAAAACGCAACATTTTTTCTATCCTCTTCCAGAATTCGATGTCCTCCTTGGGACAACCCACTTCTGAAGAAGTGATGACCTTGTCAAAGTATCCACCTATCCGGGTCTTTCTCAGCTTTATCTTCAGGGTCTTGTCGTGGGCGTTTGTAACAAGTATGACCTTTTTGTCGGCACCTTTCAGCTCCCTGAGAAAATCCTCAACATGAGGGTGTACCTCTATCAAGTGCCTTATCTGCTCCTTGAGTGCAGGGATATTGAGGTCAAGTTCTCTTGTCCAGAAATCAATATCCGTCCAGTTAAGCGTACCCTCGTGGACCTTGTATTTCTTTAACAGTGCCTCCTTTGCCCTGCCAAAGGTGATGTTGTTTTTTTCTGCATATTTTTCAGGCACGAGGTGTTCCCAGAAATAATCATCAAAGTATCTGTCCAGGAGGGTGCCGTCCATGTCGAGCAGGACATGATTAATCTCAGACCAGAGCGCTTTTTTTAATCTTTTAATATCCATTAATCTTTATCCCCTCAGGTGAAACCTCTTGATATATGACAATTCAGAAAACCTCTCCAGGATAGTTGAAATAACCTTTTTGTTTTTAAATGTTATGGATAGATGATAGGTCAGTTCATTTTTAGTCCTGTCCATCTCATAGTCAATATTTGCAATATCAGCACCGGCCTCCTTCAGTACTCTGATGACATCTTCCTCCTTTACTATGGGCTCGGTAGTCAAGGCAAGGATTTTGTAAGTCAGTCTCGGAACCATCACCTCAACCCTCCTGAGAATCCAGAGTGAGAAGAATGTGATAGAGAATGCAGTCAATGCCGGGACATAAAGACCGCTTCCTACAGCAAGCCCTATAACGGAAACAATCCACAGACAGGCTGCGGTTGTCAGCCCCTGAATAGTTAAGCCCGACTTGATTATAACCCCCGCACCAAGAAAGCCGACTCCTGTAATGGCACCTGCTGCTATCCTTGCAGGGTCAATCCTTATTATTTCGGGGTTGAGTGTACTCATGCGATAAAAATCATCGGAGACAATCATTATTAATACAGAGGCAAGGCTCACAATAAGGTGGGTCCTGAACCCCGCAGGCCTGCCATGACTCTGACGTTCAAACCCGATGATGCCGCCGAGTACGGCACCAAGCAGGAGTCTGAGGATGGTTTCTGTTGGATCAGTCATTGTCATAACGATTTAGCTACAAATAAACACGAATTTTCTCTAATAAAAGAATCATCAGTTTATCCGGGTTTAATCTTCAGAAAACGTCTCTTTCCCACCTTTATTATATATTCACCCTCAGATAATCTCTCCCGGGGGTCAACGACACGACGGTCATTTACCCGGACTCCCCCCTGCTTTATAAGCCTCATGGCCTCCCCCGTGCTCTTGCAGAGACCTCCCTCTTTCAGTAGCTGCGGCAGCCATATATCCTCATTGTTCCATGTTACTGCTATTCCGGGAATATCATCCGGCAACTGTTTTTCCTTAAAAATCCGCTCAAACTCCACCTGTGCCCTGAGGGCCGCATCCCTGCCCCGGTAACGTCCTGTCAACTCCAGCGCAAGGGCCTCCTTTGCCTTCTTTGGATGAACCGTACCGTCTCCGATGCCCCTTTTCAGGGCATCAAGCTCTTCTATACTTATATGGCTCAGTAATTCATAGTATTTGATCATCAATTCGTCAGTAATTGACAGAAGCTTGCCATACATCTCTTTCGGTGGTTCAGAGATTCCTATGTAATTGCCAAGGCTCTTTGACATTTTCTGAACACCGTCTGTGCCTTCCAGCAGGGGCATCATAATAACTACCTGCTCTTCCATCCCCGATTTCTTCTGAAAAGTCCGTCCCAGAAGGAGGTTGAACCGCTGATCGGTCCCGCCCAGTTCAATATCCGCCTTTAAAAACACGGAATCATATGCCTGAAACAGGGGATAGTAAAACTCCAGAATGGTTATGTCATGCTGAGACTCAAACCTCTTTTTAAAATCATCCCTTTCGAGCATCCTCGCCACTGTCTGCATCGCCCCGAGGCGTACAATCTCCAGGGCATTCATCTTTGAAAACCACTCGCTGTTGAATCTTATCTGTGTTTTGTCAGGGTCCAGGATTTTAAATACCTGCTCCCTGTAAGTCTCTGCGTTTTTTAAGACTTCTTTTTCTGTCAGGGGTTTTCTTGTTTCAGACTTGCCTGAGGGGTCGCCGATCATCCCGGTAAAGTCCCCGATGAGGAATATTACCTCATGCCCCAATTCCTGCAACTGCCGCATCTTCTCAAGGAGAACCGTGTGCCCAAGGTGTATATCCGGGGCGGTAGGATCAAAACCTGCCTTGATCCTCAGGGGTCTTCCCTCTCTCAGTTTCCTGATTAGTTCTTCCTCCTTGATGATCTCTACGGTGCCTCTTTTTATTATATCAAGCTGTTTTCCCGGTGAAATCATGGTCGCTTATTATACTCCAAATGACGTACTTTTCAGAAGGGCTGCCTGTCTGTTAATCGGTCGGATAGGACAGATAGGTCAGATCGGACAGATAGTTAGCCTGCCAGCCTGTCAGGCTGGCATCAGACCCAGAAGTGAGGATATCTGCGGTTTTTGTGTAAATTGTTAACCAGGAGCGCAACTATCAACATGATAAATGCTCCAAGTCCGACGGGTATAATCGCATATAAATAACCCAGGCTGTGAATCTTGCTGCTGCCTATTACTGCAATTAGGGCGGTCGCACCACCTGGCGGATGTAATGTTTTTGTGGCATGCATAAGAGCTATGGATGTGGCAACGGCCAGAGAGGATGCCAGCCACATTTGAGAAGGAAAAAGCTTGTAACAGGTAACCCCTATAATTGCTGAGACTATATGTCCACCTATGAGGTTCCTTGGTTGAGCCAGCGGGCTTTTAATGGCACCGTATAGCAGAACCGCAGATGCTCCGAAAGACCCTATCACCATTACAAGGTCTGTATCTTCAAGAATGTTGTAATTAGCGTAAGAGACAGCAGCAATACCAAGAAATGCCCCAATCCATGACCAGGCAATTTCAGAAAGACTCACCAGTGGTGGACTTTTAGTTGTTCCTTTCATTTTTGATAAATAAGCATATTTGGGCTGTCTGTCTTTCATAGTTGCATTCCTTGAAAAGTATCTCCTTTAGCTATATATACATATAATAGAATTATCCCCGGCAGGAAGTGTATGATTTGAATCATATTTTAACGACGGAACTCTTTTTTTCATCAGGGGATGATTTATCTCATGGACTCTCTGTCTGTTCCGGTGTAATATAGTGTAATATAGGTAATCAGGAAGGGATTATTCGCTCACCATACACGTTAATGTCAGACAGATTTTAAAAAGGAGGGGAAAATGGCCGAAGTATTGGATTTAAAGGAACTTATCAAGTTCTATCCCGACAAGATTTCAAGAGAGATGCTTGCTGACACCCCGGAGATGAGGGTGGCCCTTATGTGTCTGGAACCGGGGCAGGAATTAAACCCGCACAAGGCTCCACTGAGACTCATGATGTACTGTGTTGAGGGCAGAGGAGTTTTCACAGTTGGTGACGAAGAGATTGAGGCTGATGAAAAGACGGCTATTCTCTGCGACCCGATGGTGTCGCACGGCTTTAAGGCATCAAAAGGAGAGAGGCTCGTGGTTATGGCTGTAGTGACGCCTGTAGAGTAAGCACCTCTCGTTAGTGTTGTTTCAGGAATACACGCAGTAATGAACAGTAATAAAGAGGTGGAAAGGGACAAAGGGTACAGTCTTTTCACTCGCAGCGTCCAGCCGGGACTCAGAGTCATCATTACGCCTCACCATTCAGGTGAGACATAAGTGATGACTAAACCCGTTCAAATTCCATACCTGCGTCCCTTTCTGAAAGTTGACGGTTTTTTCTTCCGGCTGGGATCAAATCTTTATTGCCCAAAAGAACAAGATGTGATATACTGTCAAATAGTTGTTCTCACCGTGAAGGAAAGTCTGAAACTCTGGGTATAAGCGGGGGCAAAGTTTGTGGATTACACGATCAGGATAGGGGGAGAGGCAGGTCAGGGGCTTCAGACAATAGGCGGAGTGCTTGCAAAGGTCTTCTCCCGCTCAGGATTCCATGTCTTTACTCATCAGGACTATATGTCCCGCATACGGGGTGGGCATAATTTTTACCAGATACGCTTCTCGGATAAAGAGGTCATGTCTTCGAGGGAAAAGGTAGACATCCTTATTGCCCTTGACCTCTACACTATAGAGACCCACAAAGGAACCCTCAGTGAAAAAGGAATAATTATTTATGATGCCGCCTTTATAAAAAAGGTCTTTAATTCCCCCGGGTTTTTAAACATACCCTTTGAGGAGATCGCTGTTGAGGCCGGGGGCAACAGGATTATGGCAAATACAGTGGCAACCGGTGCAGTGCTGGGAATACTCGGTATGGACCTGACCATCCTTGAAGATATTATCCGGGAAAGGTTCAGGAAAAAGGGAGAAGATATTACCGGGAAAAACATCGCCTCGGCAAGGGCGGGTTTTGACCATGCCGTAAAAGTTTGCACCATGTGTGATTTTACGGTTCCCGAGCCGGGGGCTCCCCCCCTTATGCTCATTAACGGCAACGAGGCAACAGGCCTTGGTGCACTTATGAGTGGATGCAGGTTTTATGCAGCATATCCCATGACCCCGTCAACCGGCATTATGATATTCCTTGCCTCAAAGGCCAAAGAGTATGGGATAGTAATAGAGCAGGCAGAGGACGAGATATCTGCAATAAATATGGCATTAGGCGCTTCCTTTGCCGGCACAAGGGCAATGACCGGCAGTTCAGGCGGTGGATTTGCCTTGATGGTTGAAGGGCTCTCCCTTGCAGCAATGACCGAGACACCGATTGTAATCGCAGAGGTGCAGAGACCGGGACCGGCAACCGGTCTGCCCACAAGGACCGAGCAGGCTGACCTCCTCTTTGTCCTTCATGCAGGGCATGGCGAGTTTGCAAGGGTTGTCCTTGCACCGGGCACCCCGGAGCAGGCTTTTTTTCTCACAAACAAGGCCTTTGACCTGGCTGAAAAGTACCAGATCCCCGTATTTATCCTGTCAGACCAGTATCTTGCCGACACCGAATGGACTTTCAGAGGGCTGAATACCGGCAGCTTAAGGAATAATGACTACAGGTCGAGGAGCGAAGCACTTGAAGGTGTCTCTGTTTACAAACGTCATAGACTGACGGAAAACGGGATATCCCCGATGGCTGTCCCGGGAGAGTCAGGGCGCCTGGTAGTGACGGACAGTGATGAGCATGATGAAGAAGGGCATATGATAGAAGATGCTGAAACAAGGATAAAGATGACCCAAAAGAGGCTGATGAAGAAGCTGCCCCTGATCAGGCAGGAGATAGAGCCACCGCTTCTGTACGGCAGCGACCGTCCGGATATAGTGATTGTCGGGTGGGGCTCAACATACGGGGTGATGAAAGAGGCGGTTGACGTGCTTTCAGGGGATTATGCAATTGCAATGCTTCATTTCAGCGAACTCCACCCGTTCCCGTCGACTGAAAAATTTGATTACCTGAGCATCCTGGGCAATACAAAGCTCAGCCTCTGTATCGAGAACAATGCCACCGGGCAGTTTTCACACCTTATGAGGGCGGAGACAGGATACAAATTCGATGCACGGATTAACAAATACGACGGCAGGCCTTTTACACTGGAGGGCCTTTCAGGAGAGCTTTATGCCCACATTGGAAAGTTATGAGGGACAGACACCTGCGTGGTGTCCTGGTTGCGGTAATTTCCCTATTTTAAACACCCTCAAAGAAGCCCTTGCAGAGCTTGAAATCGAGCCGCACCAGCTTACTGTTGTCTCGGGAATTGGGCAGGCGGCCAAGCTCCCCCACTACATGAAGTGCAATACCTTCAACGGCCTTCACGGAAGGACCCTGCCTGTTGCAACAGGAATAAGGCTTGCAAACCATGAGATGCCTGTTATTGCCGTTGCCGGAGACGGGGATTGCTATGGGGAAGGGGGCAACCACCTGCTGCACGCAATCAGGAGAAACATAAATGTAAAACTCTTTGTTCATGATAATCAGGTATATGGCCTGACAAAGGGGCAGGCATCACCAACAACCATGGAAGGGGTAGTCACAAAGACCCAGCCCTTTGGCAGCCTGTCAGAGGCATTGAATCCCATGGCAATGGCTGTTGCCCTTGATTGCAGCTTTGTGGCGAGGGGATTCGCAGGTGATGCGGAATTCCTGAAGGGGCTTATGAAAGAGGCCCTTAATCATAAAGGGTTTGCCCTGCTTGATATACTTCAGCCGTGTGTGACCTTCAATAAGATCAATACATACCGATGGTATAGCGAGAGGGTATATCGCATAGGTGACGATCATGACCCATTTGACAGGATAGAGGCATTTAAAAAGTCCCTTGAATGGGGAGAAAAGATTCCCACCGGGATTATTTACAGAAACAGCAGACCAACCCTTGAAGAAAGAATTCCCGTTATTGAGGAGACCCCCCTGATTAAACAGCTCTTCTCTTTCAAAGAGGCCGAAAAAGAGATTCGGGGCTTTTATTAAATTCAGATAAACCCTATTTTACTTGATGTTTCTTTCTTCATCAGGTCTGTTGCAAGTACTGATGCTGCTGCAAGTATACCTGCGGTGATCACCTCAAGGATTTTTGTGCCTATTCCAGGTGCACTACTTGAGCTGAGAATCCCTTCTGTAATTGCATACGCAATAAGGCCGACTCCCAGCAACAGAAGCCCATATAACACCCTGCGGCTTCCTCCTCTTTTCTTTTTGTTGAGATACAGGTTGATACATCCCACAAATCCGAGAATTGCACCGTTATAACCAAAGCTGAATCGGCTTATTTTCTCGAGCTCAGAGGACTCGATCGAACCCGAAACATAAAGTATCATGTACCCAATAAAGAGGAGGACAGGGAATATCTTATAGTCTATTCTTGTCTCAATTTTGTAAGTAAGGATGCTGATACCGAAGTGAAACAGGAATATATTGGAAATAACGGCAAACATAACCCTGGAGTTCCCGGCAAGGGTCGAGACATATAATGGAGTGTCGGCAAAGAGCCATCGGTATGAAGTTATGGAAGTCCCGGCCTTCATAATAGCAAAAACTGTAAGTGCCCAGAATATGTTCTTGAGGTGTGAGTCTGAAGCCCGGCGGGTCTTTTTTATAAGAACAAAGGACATAAACAAAAAAAAGACGATATATATGCCATGGAGAATATTTATCAATTTATCACAATGGATGCTTAGATATTAATATCCGGCAGGTTTGCCCCTCCTACCACTCCCCCCGATTAATACTATTATTGCATAACGTTAAAACATTTGCAACATGCACGCCGTGCTTGTGTGCCGCTTACTGTCCCCTTGCCGGCATAGCTTCATCATTAAGCAGTCTTAAAGTTTATCGATTCTGTCCGATAAAATATATTAAACATCCTTTCAGGCTGATATCAGGGATGTGAATTTTACCTTTACTTCCCTTCCGGATAATGTAACAATGTAATCAGACGAAAGAAACAGGTGTCTTATAAAACACCTGAGTTTCTCCAAATGGTTTAACTGGGGGGTTGCCATTTGTGTGAAGGGTCTGGTAGGTAGTATTACAATCACAAGCTCTGCCTGGTTGTTTGCAGTAAAGAGGCTCAAGAAGAAGTGATAAAGATCACTTCTTCTATATCTTACCAGTGGATGTTGTGCAAGACATGTTGTGCAAGACCATTGACATTCAGATTAAAGCCTGATATCCTGAGCATATGGAACAAAAACATGAAGTGGGGTTTGGCAGGGTATCTTACCACCTAAGTTCTCTGGGCAATCAGGGACAGGAAATATATTGAAATGCAAAGCAAACGAAATAAAGTATACAAAAAACAAAGGCCTGAAAAGATAAACAGCAATAAATCCGTTGCTGATATTGTCAGGGAATTAAAGGAGCAGAGCTCCCCTGCCGGTAGTTACAGAGAACGTTCACTGAAGATTCACGGGCTTATCTGTGCCAAATGTGCAAGAGAGTTTGATCATAAAGACAGGCATCTCCTGACCGTCCATCACAAGGATGGAAATCCCGGGAATAATCCACCAAATGGTTCTAACTGGGAAAATCTGTGTGTTTACTGTCATGAGGACGAACACTCCAGGGGATTGCTTGGTGATTATTTCAGTGATAAAAAATAGGCCGGAATCTACATTATCAAAAAAGCATATTCTGTCCCTTAATCTCTGCCCTCTCAACCTTCTCAAAGATTCTTATCTTCCCGTATTCACCATCAAAACCGGGAGCAATATAAACATCTCCTGAGCGCACTCTTGAGATTGCCTCCCGAAGAAGAGGTGAGCCAGCCATTTCAATATCCTCCAGAGATGTCTCCATAAGGATTGTAAATTCATTGCCGAGGCTTTCCAGGATACTGAGATATTCATTATTAACTCTCTTGCTGTTAACACCGACCTTTACGGTCTCGGAGATAATCTCGGGCAAGGGGATGATGGAGTGGAAGCCCGGTGAGCCTGACAGGCTAAAGCCGTCCTCCCTGTCTGCAAGCTTTTCAACCCTGTGCATTACCCCCACCGTCACCCTTTTACCACATACCGGACAGAGGTAGTTATACTTTATTGTCTCCTTAGGTGAGAGACTCACACTGCATACCCTGTGACCGTCATAATGATATTTTCCTTCTTCAGGAAAGAACTCTATGGTTCCTGAAAACCCCCTTTTTGTTCTGATAGCTTCCATTATGGATTTATAAGAGAGATCTGTATCAAAGATATTGGCCTCGCGGCCAATCTTCCGTGGTGAATGGGCATCGGAATTGGATATAAGGGTTATCCCGTCAAGTTGTGAAAGCCGCCGATTCATTCGGGGGTCTGAGGAAAGCCCCGTCTCTATGGCATGAATATGGGGGGTCAACTCTTCAAAGCATTCTTCCAGAGAGTCAAAGCCCGACATTGCTCCAAAGACAGAGAAATGGGGGGTCCATGCATGGGCAGGGACGAGCATGGCATTGTCAGATACATCCATTACGATTTTCAGGAGTTTCTTTGCATCCAGCCCAAGTATCGGTCTTCCGTCGGCATTGAGGTTTCCTATCTTTGACAGGGCAGTGTTTATCCGTGCTGCAGCAGTAAAATCAGGAACGAATATAATGGAATGTATCTTCCGTGTCCTGCCGTTTTTACTGTAAATGCAGCTTATCTCGGCAGAGAGGAGAAACAGGAGATCCGCCCTGCAGGAGTCAGGAACGTCATCCGTCTTAAACCCCTCTTTCAGCCTGAAGAGGCCGTTTCCTTCCGGTTCAAGCTTTTCCTGCAATTCGTCAAGCCATTCCGGATGCGTAAAGTCCCCTGTGCCGATAACGGTGATACCCTTTAATTGTGCCCATCTCCAAAGGTTCTCAGGGGACATCTCCCTGCTGGTTGCCCTCGAATGTTTTGAATGAATATGCAGGTCTGCAACAAAACGCATATAGCATTATAACATGAATATCGGAGGGATTTCGCTTAAAAAAACCTTCGAGGTTCCGGATTCCCCGAAAGTGCACGGGCATGACAAACTATTTTATTGCCGGGGTTAGCAAAGTATCCACATATCTGAAACTGCCGGTCTGCCCCTTCACATTCCTGTTGGGGGGCAGACCCGTTCAGCTTCCACACTTAATTTTTTTCCTGCTTTACATATTTCCCAAGGTTCTTTTCAAACTCTGCCTGGCATAAAGGGCAGCACAGATAATATTTCCTGCCCCCATGCTCAATTGTAATGTGGGCCTTGTTGGGATTCATCTTCCTTCCACAAACCGGGTCTCTATGCATGATACTACCTCCTTCATTTAATTATTCGTAATAGCTAAGCTATTTTCAGACAATATTACAGGATAATCAAATCGTTTTAAAGATAAAAAGCGCATGGAGCAAAGCATTAAAGACAAAGTATAATGAATAAGAGTCCCGTCTCCTACGCGCTATGCGCCCTCTGATTACTCTTCGACAATGAGTTTACCCCTGATCATCCCCATCTGACAGGAAAAGTCATACTCTCCGGGCTTCTCCGGCAACAACTCTACCGTTACCTCCTCATAAGGAGGAAGTTTTGCAGATTTGTTAAATGCCTCGAAGACAACCATCTCCGTACAGGATGCCTCTTCTTCCCGCGTAAAGAGCAGTCTGAGGGGTTTTCCCGCCTTCGCAACTATTAAATCAGGGGTGTATCCTCCTTTCACTTTTATGATTACTTCCTGAACACCTGATGATACGGCAGCCCTGTACTCCTTTTTTTTGGAAAACAGAAAGAACCAGATGACCCATCCTATGGTGAGAACACCTGCTGCTGTTACGATTGTTTTATCCATCTCTCCCCGTCACCTTCAAAAATCTGAGCCTGTTTGCATTACTTACAACAGTTACTGAACTCATGGCCATAGCTGCACCTGCAAGGATGGGGTTCATGGTGATCCCCCATAGGGGGTAAAGAATACCCGCAGCTACGGGAATGAGAGCGGTGTTGTAGAAAAAGGCACCGAAGAGGTTTTCCCTGACGTTCTTCATCGTGGCCTTTGAGATACTGATTGCCGCCTGTATTCCCAGGAGCGAGCCCTTGATAAGAGTTATGTCTGACGCCTCTATCGCCACATCCGTACCGGTACCGATTGCCATTCCCACATCCGCACGGGCAAGGGCCGGGGCATCATTGATTCCGTCACCTACAAATGCAACCTTTCTGCCCTCTAGTTGCAGTTTCTGCACCTCCCTTGCCTTGTCTTCCGGCAGGACTTCTGCAAGCACCCGATCAATCCCCACTCTCTTTGCTATAGCCTTTGCGGTCCTCCTGTTGTCACCTGTTATCATGACCACATCCACACCCAGCCCCTTCAACCCCTTTATTGCTTCGATAGAATCTTCCTTCAGTGGGTCTGAGACTGCTATGACACCGGCAGCCTTGCCGTCAATGGAAATGAAGATCGGGGTTTTTCCTTCATCTGCAAGCGTATGTGAATCTTTTTCAAGATCACCAAGGTCAGCCCCGACCCTGTCCATGAGTTTTCTATTGCCAAGGGTTATCCGGTACCCATCCACAATGCCTTCTACCCCGTGTCCGGGTATGGCCTTGAAATCCTCCGGATCAGAGGGGACAATATCCCGGGTCCTGGCTCCCTGCAGTATTGCCTCTGCCAGTGGATGCCCGGAGTTCTTCTCCAGGGCTGCTGCAAACCTGACAACGTCCTTCTCGTTGCCTTCACCGATGATTATTACATCCGTCAGGGCCGGCTTTCCGATGGTGATGGTGCCTGTCTTGTCAAGGACCACTGTATCAAGTGCGGATGCAACCTGTATGGCCTCACCGTTTCTTATCAGGATCCCGTTTTCTGCGGCCTTTCCGATCCCTATCATCAACGAAGTCGGTGTTGCAAGACCAAGTACGCATGGAGATGCCACGATCAATGTAGTCACCGCCCCGAGCAATGCCAGGATGATACGCGGTTCAGGGCCAAGGTCATACCATAAAATAAAACTCGTCACTGCTATGACCATCACGGCAGGAACAAAATATCCACTGACTGTATCGGCAAGTTTCTGTATAGGGGCCTTGGAGCCCTGAGCTTCCTGCACCATCTTGATAATCATGGCAAGGGCCGTGTCTTTTCCGACTTTTGTAGCCTTAAACTTGAAAGCACCGGTATTGTTTATTGTTCCGCCTATAACCTCATCCCCTTCCTGCTTCTCCGCAGGTAAGGACTCCCCTGTGAGCATGGATTCATCCACATTTGAGCGTCCCTCAACAAGCACTCCGTCCACGGGTATCTTATCCCCGGGACGTACTATCACCTTATCACCAACCAGGACTTCCTCTATCGCAATATCAATCTCATTGCCTTTCCTTATTACCCGTGCGGTCCTGGCCTGAAGCCCCATCAATTTTTTTATGGCCTCAGATGTCCTGCCCTTGGCCCTGAGCTCCAATGCCTGGCCCAACACTACCAGGGCGATAACCACAGAGACAACGTCAAAATAAGGCTCTATGGTGTTTTCGGGAAAGAGCTCAGGAAACAGGACTGCCACAGTCGAAAAGAGCCATGCCATTCCTGTACCGAGGGCGATTAATGTATTCATGTCGGCAGCGCGGTGTCTGAAGGCTGCAACCGCACCCTTGAAAAAACTGCTCCCGGAATAGATAAGTACAGGTACTGTAATAATACTCGCGCCTATCCAGAGCAGCCTCAACGTATCCATCTCCATATCCTTGAGCCCCGGGAAGAATTTTGGGTAGCTGACTGCAATCACGGGCAGGGATATGATAGCGGCAACCATGAACCTCCTCAAAAGTGACCTGTATTCCCGCACTTTTGAGTCCTCCTCCCTGGACTGAGACTCTTCAATGCCCGTTTTGTATCCGGCGGACTCTATGGTTTTTTTCAGCGATTTCAGGTCTGTCATTGAAGACAGATATTCGATAGCAGCACTTTCGGAGCCAAGGTTTACCTCTGCCCCAATGACCCCTGGCGACCCCTTTAAGGCATCCTCGACCTTCCTGACACAAGAGGCACACGTCATCTCCCTGATCTTCAGAGTGACCTTTTCCGAGCTGACATCATACCCGCTGTCCTTGATTACCCTGAGGATCCGCCCCACCCGGACACGGGTGGGAGCATATGAGACAAATGCCTTTTTAGAGGCAAAATTGAGATTCGCCTGGCTGATACCGTTTATGGAGGCCAGCGCTTTTTCTATCGTTGCCGTACAGGAGGCACACGTCATTCCTGCTATAGGCAGCTCGATCCTGACCTCTCCTTTATTCTCTCCGCTTACCCCGGTTGTAGCCGATGGGATAATCACCTGCTGTTTAATCATCTCTGCCCTCTTCCTTCATTACACCTTTCCATCTCTACAAGTGAAAACCAACCTTTTGGATCAGAAAACCATTTAGTGACATTCAAACCGGCATTAAAGGCCATCCGGTCCACGCTGCCTTTAGTGAATTTCCTGCATACCTCGGTGAGAATGCTTTCCCCCTCCTCTAACTTAACCGTTAATCCCAGAGAACTTATCTCTGCAACTACATCGACGTTAGCCTGCAAATACATCTCCATCCGTTCTTTTTCCATATTAAAGACGGCACGATGATCAAAATGGTCTAAATCAAAATCAGCTTCCAGCGCCCTGTTTAAAACATTCAGAATGTTTTTATTGAATTCAGCCGTAATCCCCGAGGAGTCGTTATAAGCGCGTTCCAATATATCCCGTGGCTTCAACATGTCAATACCGAGCAGAAAGCGATCCCCCTCCCCCAGGGAACCGGCAACACTCTTTAAGAAAAGATCCCCGGCGTCTTCATTGAAATTCCCTAATGTACTGCCGAAGAAGACAAACAGTTTCTCCCGGCCACACGGAATCATCTCCATATGTCTGGTAAAATCGGCAACTATCCCAAGCATATTCAGTCCGGGATATATCCTCAGCAATTCTTCCGTTGACGCCTCCAGGGCTGCCTCACTGACATCTACCGGTATATACCGTATGTTTGATAATTTGTTCTTTGGGACAATATCCAGCAGCGTCCTGATCTTCCAGTTTGCGCCTGCCCCCAACTCAACAATATCGCCATCCGGGAAATAATGCATTATAGACGGAGCAGCATCCCTTAATATAGACAGTTCCGTACGCGTAGGATAGTACTCGGGCAAACAGCAAATCTTCTCAAAGAGGACCGATCCCCGGGCATCGTAAAAGTATTTACTGGGAATAAACTTTTGTGATGCCGTTAAGCCGGACAGGACATCCTCTTTTATGTCGTCATGATATGTAGTATTTACATAGTTTATAGTTTCCATTATGGACACACCTTTTTTGTTCCGCACCTGCACCACACACATGTACAGTCTTCACGGCTGCAGCTCAGGTCCTGGACCCTGCTTTCATATCTCCTTTTTGCAAGGGGAAGCAGAATATTTTTTAAAAAAGAAGGGTTATAATGTTTTTTGAGAATTTTGGCGGGATCACCCTTACCAAAACATTTAATCATATACCTGTAGCCGGTATGGCCAATCCTTTCGAAGAGATAGCGGTTAATAAGAGAGGTTTCAAGCATAGGCCTTAGTTCCCTTTGCCAGAGCACATCATAATCTGAATCCTCTATAAAACTTTTTGCAGCTATATAGCCTGACAACATCGAGTATCTCATCCCAAACCCCCAGAGACAGTCCTGAAAACCTGCCGCCTCACCAATATAAATTTTTTCATTGCGTGTCTGCTTGTCACGAATGAAGAAGTTTCCATAACCGCCGAACTTCTTCCTGTTTTTGATATCCACATCCATCTTCTCCTTGAAAAAATTCAGCATCTTTTCAAAGTAATCATCTGCCTTTTTAAACTCTCTGTAAAGGACAGTGGCCATTGTTGCATACCCCTGCTTTACAAGAAGATACGCATATCCCTTTGGGGCTATATTGTCGTCAAGTACCACAACCGCCTTATCCTGCATCTTCGTGTTAAAGGTTATACCGACGGCAACGGCATCAGCCCCCTTGGGTCCGGTGCCCACTATGGCCTTTCCTTCAAGGTTATCAAGGCGGTGGTTAAATATAATCTCTACCCCCAGCGACAACGCCTGTTCCTTTAATCCCCAGTCCAGGGTTCCGGGCATACTGCCTCTCCTGACAAGATAAAAGATCGGTCTGCCGGATTTTACTTCAACGGGTTTCATTTCAGGCGCATATACCGTTCCCTCGTAATAAGGCATCCAGAGGAAATTGATCCTGATTCCAATCTCTCCGAGTAACTCCGTAACGTCTCTTTCGGAACTCCAGTTCTCAACCCCCTGAAAATCCCCGCTTAAACGGTAGCCGACATCAGGAGACATCTCAAAGACCTTCACGGCAAGTCCGTGCTTGCGAAGGACAATAGCCGCCACCAGTGATGCAGGGCCGGCGCCGATGATGTTTACAGTGTTTTTATACATCATTCTGACAACCCCGAATCTTTTACTTCAAAATCTCTGATAAACGCTGCCGTCTCCTCCGGCAGCGCAATGTTGATATATATACCTGAACCCAGCTCAAACCCTGCTGCCAGGGTGAGACGCGGGATTATCTGAATGTGCCAGAGAAAATAAGACTTATGTTCGTCATCCACAGGGGCCGTATGGATAACCAGGTTATAATCCGGGTTTTCAAGGCTGACATACAGTTTCAGCAGGACTTCTTTCAGGACCCGTGAGAGGTCTTTGATTTCCTCGTCCGAGGTATTCCCGAAAGACGAGTTATGCACCTTGGGCATAAGCCATGTTTCAAAAGGATAGCGTGACGCAAAAGGGTGTACTACAACGAAATAATCCGTCTCCGCCACAATCCTCTCTGATGCCTCAAGCTCATTCTCCCGGAGGTCGCAATAGAGGCAACGACCTGTATTGTCATAATGCTGTATGGCTATCTCATATCGCCTGCGAACAAATGGCGGGACTATCGGGGATGCAACAACCTGGGAGTGTGGATGTTCAAGGGATGTTCCCGCCCCCCGACCGTAGTTTTTAAGGATAATAACCGTTCTGATAGCAGGGTCTTTTTTTAAGGCATGGTATCTGTCCCTGTATACCCTGATGAGCCCCTCAACCTCCGTATCATTCATGAAAGGGATAAAATTGTCATGCCGCGGTGTTTCGATAATGACCTCATGGTTGCCATACCCCGGGCTCTTTCTGAAAAGTCCCCATTCCTCTCTTTCGGTATTACCCTCAGGCCTTAATGCTGCAAATTTGTTTGGTACAACACGTGTTTTCCACCTGCCGGGTTCTCCATAAACAACCTTGGCTTCAGGCGTCCTGTGTTCGTTTCCCGGACAAAATGGACAGCTCTCGCTGTGAGCCGGAAAGTATGGCCTGGTTATATTATCTTTCTTAAACTCACTGGGCCGCTTTGCCCGTTCTTTTGCTATAATAACCCAGTCATGGGTAGTCGGGTCCTGCCGTAGTTCTGACATAAAAGTATCTCCTTAATTATCTCCCTTTGCTTTTACCTGCCATTGGCAAGCAGGGTATATCAGTCGGATTCCTGCCATCCATTTAGCCCACCTTCCTGAGGTCCAGTATATACTGCCTTGCTGCCAGGGCCGCCTTTGCCCCTTCGCCGGAGGCGATAATTATTCGCTTGCCAAAGGCATTTGTAATATCTCCGGCTGCAAATATACCCGGACAGGAAGTTGAACAGTCAGGATTTATTACAACTTCGCCTTTGTTGTTAAGTTTGACAATATAAGAGACTATTGAGGAATTAGGTTGTAACCCTATCGCAATAAATATGCCCTTGACAGGTAAATTAACCGTTTCTTTTTCGGCTACCTTTCTGATCGTGATATTGGAGAGTGTCTTCTTACCTGAAAATTCAATAATCTTGTATCCCTCGTAATAGCGGATAGGGTAAATGGCAGAGGAAGGCCCCTTTTTATTCGCGTTTCTGTAATGGTTAATCCTTTCGATTATCACCGGGTCTGCCGAGAGCTTGGTATCGGAAATAATGTATATATTCCTGGCAACGGTATGCAGGTTCTCAACGATCTGCATTGCTGAATTCCCCCCACCAATTACTGCCACGTCTTCTCCCTGCACAAGTGAGATATCCTGGACGTTCCCGTAAAAGACGCCTTTTCTCTGAAACTCCTCTTCACCCGGTACTTTCAGTTTCCTTCTTGTCATCCCTGTAGCAATGAGCAGGGTCTTTGTGAAATACTTCTTGAGTTCTGATGTGGTAACATTAAATCCACCTTTAACAGGCTCAACTACCTCAACATCACTCATGAGATGGTCAATATAGTGGGAATCGAGAAGCTGATACCGGAACTTTTCTATAAGCTCAGGCCCTGTTATGAAGTCAAATCCCATATAATTCTCGATCTTCGTGCTGTCAATGGCCTGCCCTCCAAGGTCCCTGGTGATAAGAAATGCCTCCATCTTGAGTGTTGCTGCATATACTGCCGCAGTCAGGCCCGCAGGCCCGCCACCAATAATTATGAGGTCATAGGATGTGCGTGGAAGCTTGCAAATCCTTTCATTCAGAAACCTCTCCCTGCACCCTTCAGAACAGAAATAGAAAATCTCACCGTCACATTCCGTTGTGATGGCATGTTTTTCATTAACGTCCATATTACATATAGGATCTTTTCTAATCTTATTTCCTTTCATTAACTTTGCCTCCTCTTTTTCAGCCTGCAATATAGAATTACCTGTAATGCTGCAAGGTTCCAGGATATTTTTTAGTATATAGGATACTGCTTAAATTTGAACATAATATGAAGACAAAATGATGTTTTCGTGAAGGAGGATGTAATAAATGAAGATGTAATAACATATGGAATTCAGTGACAATGGCAGCAATAGAACCATATTACACACAGAGTGGGGATTATCGGCAATCAGTCTCAGCTATTGTCTTTGAATATATTAAGAACTGAATTCTTAGCTTCCGGGCACTTTTTAGTGAACGCCTCGTAAAAGGGGTTGTTTGAAATCCGGCCCGGAGGTTTCTCCTTTTTCTCACGTTTTGTCACGGTCTTCGGAGCGGCACTTACCTCTTGTTTTTTACGCGGAGCTTTTATCCCGGACTCTCCGTTCTTCATTGAGAGGGCAATCCGTTTCCGCTGCAGGTCCACATTTAGTACCATAACAGTAACCTTCTGATGGACCTTCACCACATCCCCTGGGCTTTTCACAAACCTGCCGGAGAGTTCACTGATATGGACAAGTCCGTCCTGGTGGACCCCTATATCCACGAAGCACCCGAAGGCAGTGATATTGGTAACTATCCCCGGGAGTTTCATCCCCGGCTTCACATCATCGATCTTCCCGACACCTTCGGCAAACCTGAAGGACTCGAACCGCTCTCTGGGGTCCCGTCCCGGTTTATCCAGCTCATCCATGATGTCGATCAGGGTCGGCATACCCACCCTGTCAGTCACATAGAGCGAAAGGTCGATCTTTTTTCCGAGCCCCTCCTCTTTCATAAGGTCGGTTAACGAGCATTCCAGATCCCGGGCCATGGCGTCTATTATGTGATAGCTTTCAGGGTGAACCGCAGAACCGTCGAGGGGGTTTTCAGCATCCCGTATGCGGAGGAACCCTGCCGCCTGCTCAAAGGCCTTCGGCCCGAGGCGGGGGACCTTCACAAGTTCATTCCGTGACCTGAATGGTCCGTGTTCATTCCTGTAGTCCATAATGCCCTTTGCAAGCTGTGGTCCCAGCCCCGATACATAGGTGAGGAGCTGTTTACTTGCCGTATTCACCTCTACTCCCACCCGGTTGACACAGCTGACGACCACGTCATCAAGGCCTTTCTTCAGTGCGGTCTGGTCCACATCATGCTGGTATTGCCCGACCCCGATGGACTTGGCATCTATCTTTACCAGTTCGGCAAGGGGATCCATGAGCCGCCGCCCGATCGAGATGGAACCGCGGACGGTCACGTCGTGGTCGGGAAATTCCTCCCGTGCCGCCTCTGACGCCGAATAGATGGATGCTCCGCTCTCGTTCACCATCACCACGTTGATCTCCCCGGAAAGGCCAATACCCCGAATAAAAGACTCGGTCTCCCTGCCTGCAGTGCCGTTCCCAATGGCTATCGCCTCGATACCGAAGCGGCTGCAGAGGTCCCTGATCTTTTCGGCAGCCTCAGAAGACCCCTTATCGGAGAAGTGGGGATAGATTGTATCGTTACGGAGCAGTTTTCCCTGCCGGTCAAGGCAGACCACTTTGCACCCGGTCCTGAATCCAGGGTCAATAGCGAGTATATTTTTCCCGGTAAGGGGCGGGGCAAGCAGAAGCTGTCTCAGGTTTTCAACAAAGACACGTATCGCCTCCTCGTCCGCCTGCTTCTTAAGGGCAAGGCGTGTCTCGGCCTCCATGGAAGAAGAGAGCAGCCGTTTAAAACTGTCCCGGACAGCGGAGTTCACCTGCCCTGATGCCGGCCCGCTCCCTTTTACGAAGAGTGCATCGAGCATGCTCAGGGCCTCATCTTCAAACGGGGTTATACGGAAGGTAAGGACCCCCTCGCTCTCCCCGCGCCGGATGGCCAGGACCCTGTGTGAAGGGGCCTTTGAGACAGGCTCCTCCCATTCGTAATAATCTTTATACTTTATCCCTTCTTCCTCTTTCCCTTTAATCACCTTCGACCGCATGATACCTTTGGCCCAAAAGAGTCCGCGCATCCTTTCCCGTGCCCGCTGGTCTTCGCTTACCCATTCGGCAATAATGTCCCGGGCTCCGGCAAGGGCCTCTTCAACAGAGGTAACCCCTTTCTCAGTGTCCATGAACGCCATGGCTTCGGCTTCCGGGTCCATTTCGGTCTGTTCAAAAATCCTCAAGGCGAGCGGCTCAAGCCCCTTTTCCTTCGCTATAGTTGCCCGTGTGCGGCGTTTGGGCCGAAAGGGAAGATAAATATCCTCCAGTACGGTCATGGATTCAGCCCCTTCAATCTTCGCCTTTAAATCGTCTGTTAGCAGTTCCCGCTCTTCAAGGGACTTCATAATAGATTCACGCCGCCTGTCCAGTTCCCTGAGCTTTTCGAGCCTCTCCCTGATAGCGGCAATTGCGACTTCATCAAGGCTTCCGGTAGCCTCCTTTCGGTACCGGGCGATAAATGGCACTGACGCCCCTTCATCAAGCAGCGCGGCTGTTGCCTTGGCCTGTGATGGTTTAACGGCAAGTTCTTTTGCAATTATCTGAATGTGCAGTTCGTTCAGTATCTCCATTATTTGGGCCTTTGGACCTTTCGTCCCGTTACTCTTCCACGCGTTGGCACTTTTGCCCTTTTTCTATGTGGCTGGATTTCTTTCTTCCGGGCCCGCCCCGGCATTTTCAGGTAATCGGTAACGATCATTTCATCCGTCAACGGCATAACCGGTATCTTCTGCCTGATATATTTCTCAACGTCAGCAAGGGAATGAACGTATTTCTCACAGGCAAGGGTTATCGCCATTCCGTCTGCTCCGGCCCGCGCGGTCCTGCCGATACGATGCACATAGTCCTCCGCGTTTTGGGGAAGGTCGTAATTGATCACGTGCGTCACCCCATCAATATGCAGCCCCCGGCTCGCCACATCAGTGGCCGCAAGGATCGGCAGGGTGCCATCCCTGAACAGGGTGAGCACCTTCATGCGTTTTTTCTGGGGAAGCTCTCCTGTGATAGCGGCAGTTGCCAACCCATTGGCGTTAAGTACTCTCTCAAGGCGTTCGGTTGCCGCCCTGGTGTTGCAGAAGATCAGATAGCGACCGTTGGTGTCACGCCTGAGGATTCCGATAAGAAGGCCGATTTTCTCGGACGTACCGACGTGATAGATCTCCTGTTTGATCTGTTCCACCGTGACATTCTCAGGCGTCACAGTAACCTTCTCCGGCATGTTCATGTATTCATAGCACAGCTCAAGCACCCGGGTGGTAAGGGTTGCCGAAAAGAGCATGGACTGCCGTTTGTCGTATGGAGACATCCTCCTTAGCAGGAACCGGAGGTCACTGATGAATCCCATATCAAAGAGGCGGTCAGCCTCATCTATTACAAGGAATTGCGTCTTCTTCAGACTATAGACCCGCTGCTTCAGATAGTCGATGAGCCGGCCCGGCGTGCCTACCAGCACGTCAACGCCCTTTGCAAGTTCCTCACGCTGCTTATGATAATCAATGCCACCGAAGACAGAGAGAATCCTGAAGCCGGCAGAACCTTCCAGCAGTTTTGCCTCTGCCTCTATCTGGATCACGAGTTCCCTTGTCGGTGCAATGATGAGCACGCGGGGGGATAAGCCTCGTACCGGCGGAGGCCCTGAGAGCATGCGCGAGAATACAGGAATCAGGAAGGCTGCGGTCTTGCCGGTGCCCGTCTGGGCCTGGGCCGCAATGTCCTTGCCCTGGAGCGCCTGGGGCAAGGTCCGGGCCTGAACAGGGGTGCACTCGGTAAATCCAGCGGCCCTGATTCCCTCAAGGACCTTTTCATGGATACTCAATTCTTCGAATTTCACTACCTCTACTATACCTTAAGCCCGTCCATTTCATAAAGCGGCAACAAGAGAGGTTGTTTTTTATGTGTGAAAAACCGTGCTTTTGGCCGCACTTTCTCCTGCAAGATATCCTGTGCTCCAGCAAACCTGCAGGTTATAACCTCCGGTAGGCCCGTCCAGGTCCAGGATTTCGCCGGCAAAATACAGATTCTTTATTATTCTTGACCTCATGGTCTTCGGATCAATCTCTTTTAAACTTACCCCCCCGGTAGTGATGATTGCCTTATTGAATCCCGACAAGCCTTCTACTGTCAAGGGGAATTCTTTTAAAAGCAAGCGCAATTTTTTACGTTCTTCTTTTGTTATGGAGTGGCCTTTCCGTTTGGGATCTATCCCTGCCAGTTCAAGAATTACAGGGATCAGTTTTTTGGGAAGCAATTCGGAAAGTATATTTTTTATTGACTTGTTGCCATACTCTTCCAGATCGTGCAGGATTCTCTTATCCAGGACTTTAAAATCCAGGGCCGGCTTGAAATCAATGAATATATCCGCCTCTCCATTAACGAGTAACCTCCCTATTGACTTGCTCATATCAAGGATTATCGGCCCACTCAGGCCGGAACCGGTAAACAGGGCCTCACCAAAGCGGTCATCCTGTTTTTTATTATCCTGATAAATAGAAATCCGGACATTTTTCAGGCTTAGCCCCTCTAACTCCTTCACCCATCGTTCTTTTACCAGTACCGGAGTAAGCGCCGGTTCGGGTTTTATTATCGTATGCCCCATTTGCCTTGCCCAGACATAACCTTCTCCGGTAGAGCCTGTCCGGGGATAAGATAGGCCTCCAGTGCTGAGGAGATAGTTTTCTGCTTTGATCCCGGAATTATCAAAAATGATTTTTTCTATTCTGTTTTGCCTTCGAGATATCTTTTTTATCCTGCAATCGGTAAGCAGGGTGATCTTGTTTTTTTTAATGAGTCTGAGAAAAAGCCCCTGCACATCCTTTGCCCTGTCGCTTTCAGGAAATACCCGCCCTCCCCGTTCGGTCTTTGTTTGCAGATTGTTTTTATGAAAAAAATCAATTGTCTCCTTTATTCCGAAATGATAGAGGGCGTTCAGAAGAAATTTGCCGTTTTTTCCTAAATTATCTGCAAATTTTCGAAGATCGGGTTCGGAGTTGGTTATGTTGCATCTTTCTTTGCCCGTCATTAACAGTTTTATCCCCGGGGTACTATTTTTCTCTAAAAGCACAACCATGGCTCCGCATTCAGATGCACGTAATGCGGCCATCATACCCGCAGGTCCCGCCCCGATTATTGCAAGATCGTATTTTTCTGTCTGCATAGCTGCCGATACGTTTATCGTCTTCAAGGTCAATCCTTCATAATTATTAACCTGGTAAACAAATACAGAGTTTTTTTGCCGGCTGAGTGGTTAGCTTTGCTGACAAATATATCTCTCTGAATAGCTGGCCAGGGTAATATGGTAATATTATGCCATAGACCATCTTTGTAGTGACCCATCCCGGGAGTTCGCCCCGGCGCTTTATATAATCCCCTGAATATCTCTTCGTTTACTAAGTCCATGAATTTTACTAATCCCGACAGTCCGCCGAATGGGCTTAACCGCACGCTGCAATATTCGTATCCTCTTGATGCCCCTATTTTACCTGCCTTTGTCCTTTCCGCCATTTGTACGTTCCCATGGATCAAGACGTATCTATAATTATCTATAATTATATCTTGACTTACCCTGTTGTTAAATGTTATAAATTATACGTTTTTTAACCCCAACGGTTAAAATAGGAGGATCAATGGCACTTCTAACTTTCATGGGCGGAGTTCATCCACCGGACCACAAGGAGTTATCCTCAGGAGTATCCATAAAAAAGGCTTCTCCACCTTCACGGGTTCTTATTCAACTGAGCCAGCATATAGGTGCACCCTGCAAATGTACTGTGCAGATAGGGCAGGAGGTCAAGAAAGGAGATTTGATTGGAGAACCGACGGGTTTTGTATCGGCTCCTGTTCATACTTCGGTCTCGGGAAAGGTGGTTGCCCTGATGGATGCACCGAATGCAATGGGGAGAATGGTGCCTGCAGTCGTAATAGAAAATAACGGCAAAGAGGAGTGGACCCAGCTCAGGGACAACCCCGACTACATGAAACTCCCGCCGGAAGAATTAAAAGGCAAGATAAAAGATGCGGGGATTGTGGGGATGGGTGGCGCCACGTTTCCCACTCATGTAAAGCTCTCTCCGCCCAAGGAAAAGCCCATAGACGTAGTTATAATCAATGGCGCGGAGTGTGAGCCCTATCTTACGGCAGACCACCGGCTTATGGTCGAGACACCACAGGATGTGATAGAAGGGCTGAAGATCCTGATGAGGGTGCTTGGTGTGAAGAAGGGCTATGTGGGGATTGAGGCCAACAAGCCCGATGCAATTGAGAAGATGAAAGAGGCCGCTTCGGGGATCCGGGACATTGAAGTGAGCCCGCTTGAGGTCAAGTATCCCCAGGGCGCTGAAAAGATGCTGATCAAGGCAATAACAGGCAGGGATGTCCCGGCCGGAGGCCTCCCTATGGATATCGGTGTCGTTGTACAGAATGTGGGAACTGCGGTTGCAATTTATGAGGCCTGCAGATACGGGAAACCCCTTATTGAAAGGGTTGTAACGGTTACCGGCCTTGGTATCAGGAATCCGGGTAACGTGAAGGCCCGTATCGGCACTCCCATAACAGAGTTAATAGAAGACCGTGGGGGTTTTGCCGACAGCCCGGTTAAGGTGGTGCTCGGCGGACCTATGATGGGATTTGCCCAGTATACGCTGGATGTGCCTGTAACAAAAGGGACATCAGGTGTGCTGGTCATGTCGGAGAAGGAATACGTTCCTTCCGGAAAGTTTGGGCACTGTATAAAGTGCGGCAGGTGCGTGGATGCCTGCCCTATGGGACTTATGCCGTCCATGCTCAGCCTGTTTGCTGAAAGAGGTTTTTATGAGGAGACAAAGGAGTACAACCTTTTTGACTGTTTTGAGTGTGGGACATGCACCTATGTCTGCCCGTCAAAGAGGCCTATTGTTCAGTTTATAAGACTTGCAAAATCATTAGTGAAAAGATAAAAAGTAATTGGTCACCATGCACCGGTCATGAAACATGACGACTTGTAAAATTGCGCATAATTATGAAATTCTCCACAAAGTCTGTCATGTCCCGAAAGCATTCGGGGCATCCTTAACACACTGGGAAAAAGATTTCCGACAAACGGGAATGACACAACGTGCGCAATAATTTGTGTATAGTTACAACTCAACGCTTCAAATGACAGGGCAATGACTAAATGAGAAGGAGCGAATAAAAATGGCAGTGGCAAAGAATGAGCGTGAATTAATTGTAACTGTTAGTCCTCACATCAGAGACGAGGAGACGGTAAGCAGGATTATGTGGACAGTAAGCCTCAGTCTGCTGCCTGCCCTTGTAATGGCTGTGTATTTCTTTGGTCCACGGGCACTCTATGTTACAGCCCTTAGCATCATAGGCTCTCTATTCAGCGAATGGTTTGTGGAGAAGATAACAAACAGGGAATTTACAGTTAGAGATGGCAGTGCCTTTTTAACCGGGCTGCTTTTTGCAATGACCCTGCCTGCCACAGTGCCTTTTTATATTCCTCTAATAGGTTCGTTTGTTGCTGTTGCTATAACAAAGCAACTCTTTGGCGGGATAGGTTACAATATTTTTAATCCGGCACTGATGGGCAGGGCCTTTGTACTGATAACATGGCCACGGGCAATGACATCATGGATTGTACCAACTGCTGCGTTTGTGGGGCTTGACGCCAAGACCACCGCAACTCCCCTCTCACTGTTGAAAGAAGAAGGTATGCACAAACTCATCGAGGTCTTTGGTGACAAGATGAACCTTTATACGGATCTGTTCATAGGCCACAGGGCAGGCTCACTTGGTGAGACCTCTGTAATTGCACTCCTGATTGGTGCGGGCTTTCTGCTTCATAAGAGATACATAACGTGGCATATACCGCTTTCATTCCTTACAACTGTGGCAGTCTTTGCATGGATTTTCGGAGGCAAAGAAGGCTTCTTTACCGGTGACCCGACTCTCCATCTCTTAAGTGGCGGTCTGATAATCGGTGCCTTTTTCATGGCTACTGACTATGTGACCTGTCCCTCTGTGAAGTCAGGGCAGATATTGTTTGGTATCGGTTGCGGACTGCTTACAATCCTGATAAGGCTGAAGTCGGGATATCCCGAGGGTGTGATGTTTGCTATACTCTTGATGAACTGTTTTACTCCATTGATTGAGAGAAACCTGAAGTCAAAGGTGTTTGGAGCTAGAAAGGAGGCCATGCAGTGACCTTCAAAGAAATCCTCAAGATAACCGCAAACCTTGTGGTATTATATGTTGCAGGTGGCCTGATACTTGCTGCTGTATATGTAAAAACAGCCCCCATTATTGCTGAAAAAGCCGCACAGGAGAAGAAAGAGGCCCTTCAGAAGATGATGCCTGATGCTGACACTATTCAGAAATTAGGTGATTGGAAACCCCATGGAAAGCTTGCAGAATACTTTGTTGCAAAGAAGGATGGAGCGGTTATCGGCTATGTGGTTCAGACCTTTGCAAAGGGATATTCAAGCTATATAAATATCCTCTTTTCCGTCAATAATAATTTTGTTGTACAGCAGATCGATATACTTCATCATGCAGAAACACCGGGACTTGGCGATGAAATAACGACCAAGTGGTTCAAGGGACAGTTTCACGGTAAGGATATGGAACATCTTAAGGTTGTAAAGAGAGAGACAACTGAATATATTCAGGCCATTAGTGGTGCAACCATTTCATCAAGGGCTGTAACAAAAGATGGTATAAAAAAAGGTCTGAAATTTTTAGAAAAAGCCTTGAAAGGAGAGAAACAGCATGAACCACCTACAGCAAGAAAAGGTTAGTTACTGGGGATTAATCAAGAATGGGATATTTAAGGAAAATACTATATTCAGGCTCGTCATCAGTCTCTGTCCTTCTATAGCTGTTACAAATAGCGTAAGAAATGGTTTTTTACTGGGCGTGGCGGTTCTGTTTGTTCAGACAATGGTTAATTCAACCGTAGCCCTTTTGAGGAATTTCATTCATCCCAGGATCAGGCTGCCTATCTTTATGCTCATTATTTCCGGGTGGGTCACTGTTGTTGATCTGCTTATGCAGGCATACGCACGGGCGGCATATAAGGAAATGGGGCTCTACATAGAGATTATCGTTGCCTTTGCATCAATTCTTGCAAGGGCTGAGATGTTTGCGAGCAAAAACAAGGTGGGAGCAGCATTCTTTGATGGTCTTGGCTCAGGGCTTGGATTTCTTGTAGCTCTCGTCCTTATCAGTTTTTTCAGAGAACTTCTTGGCAGGGGGTCGTTATGGGGATTCCAGATAGTCCACACAAAACCCATGCTTATTATGCTTATGCCAACGGGAGGTTTCCTTGTAGTAGGTCTGCTCATGGGCTTTTTCAACTGGATTGATATCAACTTCTATGGTGGAAAAGGTGCCGGTGGTGCCGGTGGACACTGACAGATTCAAAAAAAGTTATGGATTAAACTTGCGACAGGAAGCAGACAACTCTCAACACAATATGGTTGTATTGTAATTGTATAGGCTGAATCGGGGATAATAAAGAAACAAACTAATTTTGTTATTTTATCACGGAGGATAGTAATGCATGATGAATTCATAAAACTCTTTGAACTCTTTATAGCAGCATCAGTTATAAACAACTTTGTTTTTACAAGGTTTCTTGGTCTCTGTATCTTCTTTGGTGTTTCAAAGAAGATGGAGACGGCTGTCGGGATGAGTATAACATTTACATCGGTCATGGTTGTTTCTGCAGCACTTAGCTGGATTCTCTTAACTTACATAATGATTCCCCTTGACCTTACGTTTCTGAAGATAGTTATCTTTATAGGTATAGTAGCTGCTTTTGTGCAGGCATCAGATACAATAATGAGAAAGATAAGCCCTGGATTATACTATAAATTAGGTATTTATCTTGCCCTTATCTCAACTAACTGCATCATTATTGCCGTACCCCTTATAATGACGACAGAAAAGTATAACTTTATTGAGAGTCTGGTATTCGCCCTTGGTTCCGGGATTGGTTTTGCCATTTCCCTTACCATAATGGCAAGTATCAGGGAGAAGCTTGAACTTGCAGATGTCCCGAGGCCATTCAGGGGCATGCCGATTGCCTGGATTACTACAGCATTAATAGCACTTGCATTTACAGGTTTTTCAGGATTGATAACGATGTAGATTTCTATCAGTAACAATCAGTAAGAGAACAGCGTTTTCCGGAGGTAAACAGTGATGATAGATTATAAAACAATTGCTGATCTAATCAATAATATTGGCAACATTGACCTTGCACATATAATAAACCTCATCCCCTTGCCCAATGTGGGCGCAGGTGGCGGTATTGAGCCTAAAGGGAGTGTTGACTTTGTATCAACGATCGAGTTTACATTCATTTTTGTCTTAGGCGTGGGAACCGTATTCGGACTCGGCCTGGCCTTTGCAGCAAAAAAATTCCCTGTTAAGATGGACCCGCGGGTAGAGCAGGTCCGCGAGGTCCTTGCAGGTGCCCATTGTGGTGCCTGTGGTTATGCAGGCTGTCAGCAGTATGCCGAGGCAGTGGTAGCAAACCCGGATGTTTCCCCAAATCTCTGTACACCCGGAGGGGCAAAAACCGCAGAGCTGGTTGCCCTGATCTCCGGGAAGAAGGCAGAGGCTGCCGAGCCGATATTCTCAAGAATCATGTGCCAGGGAGACTGGCTGAAATCGGCAAAGAGGTTTAAATATGAAGGGATAGAAGACTGCAGGGCCGTTGTCCTGGCAGGCGGCGGTGACAAGGCATGTGTTTATGGATGCCTCGGATACGGTACATGTGTAAGGGCATGTCCATTTAATGCCATTCATATGAACGAAGACCATCTCCCCGTTGTTGATATAACAAAATGCACAGGATGCCGTAAGTGTGAGGCTGCCTGTCCGAAAAAGGCTATTGAAGTACTGCCGGCAGGCAAGGCAGTGGTAGTTACCTGCCACTCAAAGGACCGGGGGGCTGAAACGAGAAAGAAGTGTCAGGTCGGCTGCATTGCCTGCGGTGTCTGCGTGAAGGTCTGCCCCTTTGATGCAGCAAAGGTTGAAGACAGTCTTTCCCGCATTGATCTTGATAAATGCCGCGTATGCGGCCTGTGTGTAAAAAAGTGTCCGACAAAGGCGATTGTGGATTATATACCGGAAAGGTCCAGGGCCTATGTTCTCAGAGACAAGTGCATCGGTTGTAATATGTGCATGAAGGTATGTCCTGTAAATGCTGCCGGGGGTGAATTGAAGAAGGTGCATACAATAGACCAGGGTAAGTGTATCGGCTGCGGTATCTGCACGACAAAATGCCCTAAACAGGCTATTGACGGAACCTTTAACGCCCAGGAGGTCTTTACAAAGGCAGCAGAGAAGAAAAAGAAGAAGGCAGCTTAAAAAACAAAAACCCCTCCCTCTTCCTATAGCCTTACAATATGCACTGAGCAGGATATACAGGGGTCATAGGCCCGAACAAGTGTCTCAAGGGCCGGTTTTATATCAGGGGTTTCCTTTATAAGTGTCTCAGCCATAACCATGAGGGTACGTTCCATATCCGAGAGGTTCATGGCGGTGGGTGTGGTTATGTCGCCCTCTGTCACATACCCTTTCTCATCAAAGGTATAGGTATGTACAAGCATGCCCCTTGGTGCCTCAATAGCTGCCGTCCCCGTACCTGCAACAGGGCTGAACTCAGTCGTTATACCGCCGTCCTGTCCCTCGGGAAGGTCAATATCCAGCAGCTCGCCTATAATCTCCACCACCCTCTCGATGGAAAAGAGTATCTCAACACCCTGGGCCAGGTTGTTCATATAGGTGCTCCGGCTCTTCATAATACCGAGTTTCTTCAAAAGAACTCCGGCACTACCCTTGAGTTTACTGCCTGAGTTGAGAATCCGCGGCAGTGCCCCAACCATGAAAGGCTCCTTGCCGTAAAGGGTATGTTTTGTGTAAGAAGGAGGAAGGGCAGATTCATGGAACTTCTGATAAAAGTCCCTTACCTGCACCTTCTCTTTTCCATTTATAAGGATATCACCTCCTGTATAACCATACCCCCTGTCTGCAAGTGAAACCCAGTTGCTGACCTCAACAAGGGGTGTGTATTGAAGGGGAGGGATCTCTTTTGACAAAAACCCCGACACTTCACCTATAAGGGCTTCTGCCTCCTGACGAATACGTTGCAGGCTTACCCTGGAGGGTCCTGCACTCATGCCGCCAACTACAGGTGTTAT
>ENA-ORDP01000253-ORDP01000253.1-marine-sediment-metagenome-genome-assembly--contig:-NODE-253-length-36095-cov-4.169256_pt1 | contig 36095 bp, 35 predicted proteins | sample MGYA00248627_ERZ508539 | MGnify/ENA primary metagenome ERZ508539 (study PRJEB26208, sample SAMN05571518) | marine sediment metagenome | biome: deep sea; feature: Hydrothermal vent; material... | reverse complement strand
AGACAACCGAAGGGCAAATCATGGCGATACGGAAGACTAAGCCAAAAGGATATGAAGATTCTCTGTCCGACTTTAAACCTTGCATTTTCGACGGTGACTGTGGCGAACCCATAATATGGGGTTTTGAGATTGTGAAATGGCTTGGGGAGCCTGCGTTTTCTGAATTGAGAAAATTCGGAGATTTGGTATGCGCGGGAGGATATCAACCTTCTTGGTTTCTTATCACGGAAAAACTCACTCGTGCTAAGGCTAAGAAACTATACGGGCCAAAGGGAGAAGATGAGTATGGGCCGAGGGGTGGTTGGAGGGTTGTTACTTTTGGCGACAAGCGCTTTATGTCGAAACTATTTGGAACAAAAGCCAAGCCATATCGCACCACTCGTGATGGCACAGTATGTAATGGAGTGCGATATGACAGAAAAGGGAAAGTCATTGGCAATGAATAGATTGTCTAACCAATCGATCGTTGGGACGCCGCGCCGCATTGGCGGCTCGCGCCCTACAGCTCCAGCGTGTGTGCCAGGCATGGCACTGAACTAGAGAGGTGAAAGTCCTCTTACCAGGTGTTCGCAAAGCCTAAGGTTAGCAGAAGGGCAAGGTATGCATCGCGAGGTGTGGCTGGAGGAAGTCCAATGCAAAGCTGCGGGGCGACGTACAGGAACTCCATCTGAGGTGTGGTACATCCGGGACGAGTTGGCACGTGACAACGAAGTCCTCCATTTGCGATTGGGGTGTGCTTTATAAATGGAGCGTTTACGCAGTGACAGTTCAGTGTCTTACCCTGGGAGGTCTGTCTATAGTTCAAGGATGAACTGACCTTGGAGCAATCCCGGGTGATCGGTAGGCAGAAGTCAGCAGAGGGCATAGTAGTTATAACAACAGGCAAGGTTATTTAGGCACTCAAGATCGAAAGGTCGAGCAAACAAATAAACTAAGCTGTAACGTTTTATGGTGAAGGCCTGAGCGGTTCCCCGTCAGGGGTATTAAAGAGAGGGGTAATGAATTTATTTGGTAGTGTGGTAATGCTTCTGACCAAGAAGAAACTGTGCTGGGTAAATGAATAGCCATGCTCCAGTTAATATAGGATACTGACCGCAGATATGTGGATGGAAGAAACAATCTCGACTAGCAATTTTATATTAAATCAATCAACCGAACCGCCGTGGTACGTGATCCGTATGCCCGGTGGTGTGGGAGGAGAGGCATCGTGAGGTGCCTCCTTATCCCGATTAGGCTGATAATAGAAACACTATTGGAGTCAATGTAATGAACATACAGATAGATCGTGATACCGAAGGATATCTAGTCAACCCAGATGACTGGACTGATGACATCGCTATAGAAATTGCTAAAGAAGAAGATATTGAGTTAAGCGAATCTCATTGGCAGATTTTACGATTTATAAGGAATTATTATGGTGAGCACAATGTTATCCCGGATGTTCGTCATGTAGATAAATATCTTGCAACCGAAAATGATATAGATAAAAAAGAAGCAAAGAACATCATCTTTAAATTATTTCCATATGGATACGTAAAGCAGACATGCAAAATATCTGGAATGAGAAAGCCACGCGCATGGAGCACAGGTTAACAAATGCCTAACAAATCGTTCAAAATTGACGGCGAAAAAAGACGCACCGCAATTTAACTCAAACGTTATGAGTCAAAAGCTCAACTTGCCAACTTTCATGTTATCAACTACAAATAATTAAGGTCAGACTCGATTTAAAAAGCATGCCGGTGATAATCATTCGAATCTGAACCCACTTTCTTCGTTATTCTTCGAAAATTACCGCTGAGCAACGTGTTAACCTTCACTCAAACATTTTTTACGAAAGTAGAGGATAAATAGTCATGCATGAAATCATCTGTCCCCACTGCAAGAAAGCATTCAAGATTGACGAAGCTGGGTATGCAGACATCCTGAAACAGGTTCGCGATAGTGAATTTGAGCAGCAGTTGCACGATAGACTTGAGTTGGCCGAGAAAGAAAAGATAAATGCTGTTGAACTTGCCAAAGAAAAAGTCGGCAGCGAAATGCAGAAGGCCGCAGCAGCAAAGGACACTGAAATTCAAGGGTTGAAGGCAAAATTAGACGGTGTTGAGGTTACGCAGCAACTTGCTGTGACCGAGGCTCTGAAAGTCATTGAAAAGGAACGCGACGTACTCGCCAACGAACTAAAGCAGGCCAAGCAAGATAAGGAAACCACATCGGAGCTCGCTAAGGCAAATCATTCAAACCAACTTCAAGAGACCTCTGCTAAAAAGGATGCAGAGATTCAAGAATTAAAGGCAAAGCTCAGCGCTGACGAAGTTGCGCAAAAGCATGCAATCACAGAGGCGGTCAATGAAGCCGAGAAGGGGCGCGATCAACTGAAAAGTGACCTTGAGCGAGCTACGCTAGAGAAGCAGCTCGTTGAGAATTCTCTCAAAGTTAAGTACGAGACGCAGATCAAGGATCGTGATAGCGAGATTGAGCGCCTCAGGGATATGAAGGCCCGTCTGTCGACCAAGATGGTTGGAGAAACCCTTGAACAACACTGCGAAACCGAGTTCAACCGTATTCGAGCAACTGCGTTCCCTAAAGCATATTTTGAGAAAGACAACGACGCGCGAACTGGTAGCAAGGGCGACTACATCTTTCGTGATTCAGATGAGTCGGACACTGAGATAGTGTCGATCATGTTCGAGATGAAGAACGAAAATGACGAAACAGCGACCAAGAAGAAAAATGAAGATTTTCTTAAAGAGCTCGACAGGGATCGTAACGAAAAGCAGTGTGAATACGCGGTTCTTGTGTCGCTTCTTGAGCCTGATAGTGAGCTTTACAATTCAGGCATTGTCGATGTGGCCCACCGCTATCCAAAGATGTATGTCATTCGACCGCAATTTTTTATTCCGATGATTACATTGTTGCGAAACGCCGCCCAGAACTCACTGAAATACAAAACTGAGCTCGCTATAGTGAAAGCACAGAACGTTGATATTACAAACTTTGAGAGCGAGCTTGATGAATTTAGGACAGGTTTCGCCCGTAACTACGAACTAGCATCCAGGAAATTTAAAACAGCCATCCAGGAGATCGACAAAACTATCGACCATCTTCAAAAGACCAAGGATGCGCTGCTTGGTTCTGAAAATAATCTCCGACTTGCCAACAACAAAGCCGACGACCTGACCGTTAAGAAATTAACCAAAAAGAATCCCACAATGGCAGAGAAGTTCGCGGAGCTCAAGAACGATGATAATTCCGATTCTGCATGAGTTCTTCTTCACCAGTATGATGTGAGGATGGGTCGGACCAAGCCAAGCAACTGAAATATAGTAAAAAAACAACAAGAAACTGACTTAATTTCCTCTTTATAGTACTATTTTGATATCAAAATGATCACTTTAAGAAAGAAGTATCATGCCAGGAGCAAACAAACATTACACCCCATTTTAAGGCTAAAATGAGGTGTTTAAGGCACTTTTTGCCAGTGAAATCAGATGTAAGTCCAATAAAATCAATTAGTAGCCGTGGTCCGACCCCAATATATATACTATGGTCCCAATATGTTAGCTATAAAACGTCTTGACGTTACAACGTTATAGCGCTATTCTTCATGTAAAAGAGGTGTAGTCACATGAGCGAATTATCAAAAAGATCAACAGTTTATTTTGAAACTGAGATTCATCAAGCACTAAGAATTAAAGCTGCAACCACCCATCAATCTGTATCGGAGGTGGTTAACGAAGCAGTACGTGTCGCTTTAAGTGAGGACCAGGAAGATTTAAAGGCATTTTCACAAAGAGCAAATGAATCAACATTGAGTTATGAGGAGCTGCTAGAGGACTTAAAATCACATGGCAAAATATAGCCTTGTATTTAAGAAATCTGTAGCAAAAGATCTTCGTAGCATCTCAAAAAAAGATATAAAACGCATTTTAAAATGTGTAGAGCTCCTCACTGCTGACCCAAGGGCAGAGGGATGCATCAAACTTTCAGGACAAGAATGTTATCGTGTAAGGCAAGGCGTGTATCGCATTATTTACGAAATTCAGGAAACAGAACTGGTTATTATGGTTGTGAAAGTGGCGCATAGAAGTGCTGTATATAAAAAAGCTAACAAATAAATTAACGCTAACCATTTTTTCTTACGGCCAAAAGCAGGCCGCAAGAAATGTGTAAGCGGTGTCTGGTCTTGCTCTTTCAATAAGGGTGTAGTATCAGGTAGATCTTATAAATGGCTACCCGGTCGTTTGCGCCTCAAGTATAGGGATAAAAGCAGTGACTGACAGCCCTGATGGCGTATTCTGGCAAACGTGAACACCCATTCCGGTGACCCCTTCATTTGTTGACCACACCATGGCCTGGACACGCGACAGACGCGTAGAAATCCTTCTACGCTATTCAATAACTTAGCTGTGGACAGGTTTTTTTCACAAATTTCTCACAACACGCCTCTATGCTAGACATCAAGCCAATCATCCTGAGTAAGGCAGGAGGGGAACCGTATGAGATGTTTAATTGTAATCATGGCATTGCTGTCTGCTTCGGCCATCGCCGCGCAACCCGCCAGCCATGTCAGCGAACTGGAGGCCACCCTCGCATCCGTGGATCGGGAGATGATCGAGCTGTTGCTGTTGCGTGACGATCAGGTCGATGGATACCTCAAGGTCATACGAACCCAGCGCAAAGCCCTGGCAATGCTATCCGATGCGCAATGGCAGAAACAACTGGATCTGTATAAAGGTACTATAGATATGTTGATACCAGTGCTGAATGAAGTCCAGCTGGCGAAGTTCTCTGCCTACCTCGGTTGTCTGATAGTAGGTCGTGAGTACGATACGCACTTGAGCATGGAAACTAGCGGGATCGGTAATATAGATCAAGAACTACCATAAGCCGGACTTGATCCGAGAAGCAATGCCTGGTCGCAGCCGATATCAGGCAGAAACGTTAATATTCCGTCCTATAGCCAGATTTGCATCAGTGGCTGGTATGGGTGGCAGGGCTTCGAGCAGCGCCAGCGCGGAAGTTTGCTGGATATCCATGGCTTTTTTCAGTAGCAGTACCTCTTTTTGGGTGGCGAAGCTGACCTGGGACTGGCTGCTGGCAAGGGCTGCGATATTAATGGTTTCCATGATTTACTCACGATAGTCGCTCGTTACTATGCAGTCTATCGACCTGGAGGTGGAATTCTGAAACAATTACCCTTTTTGAGTGCAACGAGCATCACACCAATATGATGAGTGACCCGTCCCATCCCAAAATACTCTCTTTAATTGCCGCAATGGACCAGAACAGGCTGATTGGTGCAGATAATGCGTTGCCGTGGCCGCGCTTGCCTGCGGATATGAAATGGTTTCGACGGCATACGCTCGGTAAGCCGATTCTGATGGGGCGTAAAACCTGGGAGTCCTTTGGTGCCCGGCCGTTACCGGATCGCAATAATATTGTTCTGACCCGTGATACCCGTTACCAGGCGCCTGGCGCTAGCGTGGCAGGTTCATTAGAACAGGCACTTGAACAGGCAGGGGCGGTAGAGGAGGCGATGATTATTGGCGGCGCCTCTTTTTACGAACAGACGCTGGACCTTGTTGACCGTTTGTACCTGACTTACGTACAGGGCAGTTTTTCTGGGGATGCCTGGTTTCCTGAGCTGGACCTGTCTGCCTGGCACGAAACGCTACGTGAATCATCAGCAATAGATGACAAGAACGAATATGCCTGCACCTTTGTAAGCTACGAGCGCTAAACCGTTAGCGGATTTCCTATATGGCAAAAAAGATATTTGGGCTGAGAGGCGTACCGGATGATGAGGCTGAAGATATTCGGCAGATATTATCTGAACACCGGATTGAATATTATGAAACGTCTGCAGGTAACTGGGGTGTCTCGATGCCGGCTATCTGGCTTCAGGATGAGCAGCAGTATGTGCAGGCAAAAGGGCTGATTGATGTCTACCAGGCAGAACGATCCGTGCGTGTACGGAATGAATACGAAAGACAGAAGCAGACCGGGGAACATGAAACGCCACTGGATCGGTTAAAAGTTAACCCTGTCAGTTATTTTCTCACGGTTGCGTTTATTCTGTTCCTGCTGTACATCTTTATCGGTACATTTGTTTCAATCGGCGATTAAAAGAGACCACGGGTATGAAAAATATGTCACTACCGACTGCGGACCAGGCCTTGCCCGGGCGAGAAGAGAAAATGCCGATAGTCGCGCAGCATTTTGTTAACGGTAATCGTATGCAGGCACCCTTCACTGAGGGCCTGAAAATAGCATTGTTTGGCATGGGTTGTTTCTGGGGTGCTGAGCGAAAATTCTGGCAACTAAAGGGTGTGTATTCAACCATGGTCGGTTATGCAGCCGGTTTAACACCTAACCCGACCTATCAGGAAGTCTGTTGCGGGCAAACCGGACATAATGAAGTGGTGCAGGTGATCTATGATCCGGCCAGGATCAGTTACGAGCAATTACTGACAGTTTTCTGGGAATCACATAATCCGACGCAAGGTATGCAGCAGGGGAATGATGTGGGTACGCAGTATCGCTCCGGGATATATTTTCATGATGAACAACAGAAGAAGGCGGCACGGCAATCGTGTGATCGCTACCAGTTGGAATTGACTCAAAGCGGTTATGGCGATATCACCACAGAAATCATTGCGGCAGCTGTGTTTTATTATGCCGAGGATTACCATCAGCAGTATCTGGCTAAAAATCCGGCGGGGTATTGTGGGCTGGGTGGTACGAGTGTAAAAATGCCGACATAGTCCCCTCTCCCCCAGGGAGAGGGGGTTTGGAAGTCGGCAGTGAATCGATAACTATGAGCAACGCGTTTAAAGATCTTTATAATAAAAAATTTATTCGTTCATTATCAGATGTTCTGGGTGGTGTGTATTCTGACTTTGATCCAGAAAAGCTTGCTTTACTGGTGTTCGATAAGGAATGGAAGCACAAAGAACTAAAACAGCGCATGCGGCATATTGCCTGTTCGCTAAACGCCTGCCTGCCAGAAAAATATGAAGATGCACTCGCTATTTTGAAGCCGGCTGCAGAGCAATTCAGTGGCATTGAATGTCTGGTATTTCCTGACTACGTTGAGGTCTATGGTCTGGGACACTATCGAAAATCAATCACGGCGTTGGAGCATTTTACAAAATACTCAACCTCAGAGCTGGCGGTGCGACCGTTTATCATTGAATACGGTGACAAGATGATGGCGCAAATGCAGCGCTGGGCAGGCTCAAAAAACCATCATGTACGTCGACTTGCCAGTGAGGGTTGCCGTCCAAGGCTGCCCTGGGCGATGGCTCTGCCTGAATTCAAAAATGACCCGGCTCCAGTTTTGCAGGTTATCGAGAAACTGAAATCAGATGAAAGTGAATATGTCCGACGCAGCGTAGCCAATAATCTTAACGATATTTCCAAAGACCACCCACGCATAACACTGACGACTGCAAAACAGTGGCATGGCCACTCCGTTGAGACAGACAGATTAATCAAGCACGCCTGTCGTACCTTGTTAAAGGCAGGTGACAAAAAGATCATGCGACTGTTCGGTTATCAAAATACCAGCCATATCCGCTTACAAAAGTGCAAGTTGTCAAAGCGCGTCAATATGGGCGGTGATCTGGAATTTGAATTTATGCTGGGTTCGACTACAAAGCGAGGACTCGGAAAATTGCGTATCGATTATGCGATTGACTTTGTCAGGGCCAATGGCACTCGCAATCGCAAGGTGTTCAGGATTTCTGATGGTGACTTTCCCGGTAAAACAAAGCAGGTCAGTAAAAAACATTCATTCAGAAAGATCACCACCAGGAAATATTATCCCGGAAAACAGGGCCTGAGTATCATTGTAAATGGTACAGTCCTGTGGGAACATGAGTTCAGTTTGATGGCACATGAATAGATGAGTATGTAATACCTGTTCCTGATCCCCTCACCCCGGCCCTCTCCCGCAAGGAAAGGGGGTTAACGGGACTGCAGCGAAGCAGGAAATAATAAGCCGGTTATGCGCAATACAACAAACAAAACAACTTCTGTACTGATTACGTTTGCTGCGTTGGTGGTGGTTATTGCCGGCATGAAGGCTGCGTCCGCGATTATAGTGCCGTTTCTATTTGCGATATTTATTGCGATTATCTGTTCACCTCTATTGAGCTGGCTGACACGCCGGGGTGTACCGGCGGTGTTGGCGGTGTTGATTATCCTGTTTTCTATTATATTGCTGGGCTATTTGCTTATGTTTGCGATGGGCACATCAATACAGAGCTTTTCTAAAGCCTTGCCCGGTTATCAGGCGAACCTGCAGCAGCAAATCAATATTTTCATAAACTGGCTGACCTCTATGGGTATAGAGGCATCTACCACAGGTATCCGCGATGCCCTGAACCCTGCCTCAGCTATCAAGCTGGTGAACGGATTGCTGAACAGCCTTGGCGGCCTGTTTGCCAATGCCTTTTTAATTATTATTACGGTGTTGTTTATTTTGCTGGAGGCCTCGAGCTTTCCGGTTAAGCTCAGGGCTATTTCAGGGGAAGGTCGTATAAACTTTGATTACGTGGATCACTTTCTTGCAAGCGTGCAGCATTACATAGGTCTGAAGACTATTACCAGTCTGGCTACGGGTGCGCTGGTTGCCGTCCTGCTAACCATTTTAGGTGTGGATTTCCCGTTGTTATGGGGCTTGATAGCATTTTTACTGAACTATATCCCTACTTTTGGATCGATTATTGCTGCGGTACCGGCTGTGCTGCTCGCCTTGATACAGTTTGGTGTGCCGATGGCGCTGGGTACAGCGCTGGGCTACCTTGTAATTAACGTTGCGATTGGCAGTATTATTGAGCCGCGTGTGATGGGGCGTGGCATGGGTTTGTCTGCGCTGGTTGTGTTTCTCTCCCTGATTTTCTGGGGATGGGTATTTGGTCCTCTTGGTATGATTCTTTCGGTACCTCTGACCATGCTGGCAAAACTCGCACTAGAGAATGATGAACGCACACACTGGATTGCGGTATTACTGGGTACAGGCGACCCGGCAATTGAAGAGCAGACCAAAGCCTGACCGGGTCTGCTAAATGCTGCGCCATTCCGGACAGCTTGTACTGATTCGCACAGCTGTTTTCAGGTCCAGGCGTATCGCACACAATGATCCACCCCACAGGCACCCGCCATCAAGGGAGTGAATATTATGATCATCACAGATACCCAGGGTCGACCAGTGGCCAAACAGTATTCGTTCACTGGAGGTGGCGCGCCCGGCTATTTCGAACCAGGGTTTAAATCCGTCCGGCTGACTGCCTGGCGCGCCTTTTGCGGACAGACAGAGTAGCCCATTTTCGTCGCAATACCTTAGTCGTGTCAGGCAGTTGGTGATATAACGCAGACGATCCCAGCCCTCCAGTTTGTCATCCCATTGATCCGGATATTTGCCGTACATGTTGGCCAGGTAATCTGTGTAATGTGAGCTGCGCAGAATATCTTCGACTTCCCGGCACCGGGTGATGGCTGTGCGCAAGTCCCATTGAGGTGGTAAACCGGCATGTATCATGGTGTAGCCACTAGCCGGGTCATGATGTATCAGGGGTTGCATGCGCAGCCAGTCCAGTAATTCATCACGGTCTGGTGCCTGCAAAATCCCTGACAAGGTATCTTCGGAATGAGCCGTTGCATAACCCCCGGCTACCGCGAGCAGGTGCAGGTCATGGTTTCCGAGTACGGTGAAAGCGCTTTTACCCAGGCCTTTTACAAACCGCAGCGTGTCCAGGCTATCGGGACCCCGGTTAACCAGATCGCCGGCAAACCATAAAACGTCCTGCTCCGGTATGAAATTTATTCTCTCCAGCAGCTCCAGTAACGAGGACTGGCATCCCTGTACATCGCCTATTGCATAGATGGCCACGAAGCTGCGCGTTTAATGCAGGACGCCGGGTATCGACAAGGTGAACATCGGGATCTCAACGTCAAAAGTATTATTATCATCGGTTATCATTTCATAGCTGCCACTCATGCTGCCAACGGGTGTCTGCATGACAGTACCACTGGTATAACGAAATGCTTCTCCTGGTTTGAGATGAGGTTTTTCACCGACTACGCCCTCACCACGTACTTCCTGAACATCACCGTTTGCATCGGTAATAATCCAGTGCCTGTTAATAAGTTTGGCGGCCGCCTTACCCGTGTTTTCTATGGTGATGGTATATGAGAATACATATCGCTCACTGAGTGGATCGGACTGGTCCTCGATGTAGCTGGTTTCCACGGTTATACGTATGTCGTAATCTGGCTGATCAGTCATGCTTGTTCCAAATTATGTGGGCTAATAAATGTATTCTATCAGGTTCTGATCTTTTCATTCATCTATCCAGTCTTTTTTCCTGTCTGCGACGGCTGGTCGGTAGTGTACCCGATAAGAATGGCTGTGTTATGCTCAGGTTTTATATCAGGAAAATCAAATCTGGCCAGCATGTATTGCTTTGGGGCGCTTAGCTGACTGCTGATTTGAGTTAATTTTCAGGCAAGGGAAAGATAATGAAAAAATTACTAATAGGAATTTTGGTGCTGGTGCTGGGCGTGGCTTTGCTGGCCCCGTTCGGCCTGGGTTATGTAGCAGACAAACGTTTTATTGCACTACTGGATAAAATGGCCGAATCCGGCATGATTGATTACACGGTGTTACGTACGGATCGTGGATGGTTTTCAACCGATATGGAAGTCGTGATGGAAATATCGGGTGATATGGCAGATGGCTATAATGACTACCGTAAATCAGCAGGCAAACCTGTGGCAGCCAATCCTGGCGTACTATTAAAGAGCCGTTTGTATCATGGCCCCGTTGCGATCGCTTCATTTTCTGAAATGGGCACTTCGTTTAGCCCGGTTGTATCCAGAGTTAAAACAGACGTGTACGTCGATCAGGGTGACGGTACTGATGGCGAGCTCTTGCCGGTCAATATTAATACCCTGTTTAAACTGGCCGGTGGTGGTGTGACCAGCCTGAGTATGGATAGCTGGAAGGGTGACCTGGAGGGTGGTGATGCTCAGATACAGTGGGATGGCGTTAATGGCCAGTTCGTATTCAGTGAGGGTTTCGCCACACAAACACTTGACCTGACGGCCCCCCTGTTAAGCATCAAAGGCTCTGACGGGGTGTTTAGTGTTAAAGATATGTCAATCAAGTCAGATACTTACACTGGTATTCAGGAGATAGAACTGGGTACGGCGAGTCTGTCAGTTGGCAAAATGATAGTTCAAAACCCGAAAGATAAACAACGTATTAGTATCGACGGCCTGTCGTTTGCTGCTGAATCAACAGCATCGGGTGAGCTGGTAAACAGTGTCCTGAGCATGAAAATGGGTGTAATGAATGTGGCCGGTTTGAAATTTGGGCCGGGTGTGCTGAGTCTCGAATTAAACAACCTGGACGCGGCGTCCGTCGCGAAGATAAGCAAACAGGTCAAGGAAATGCGTGGCAGCAATATGCCTGAGGAGCAGCTATCCATGATGGTGGGTTCTACCATGCTTTCGATATTGCCCGACCTGCTGAAGCAGGGGCCGGAGTTGCTGATCAAGGACATAAGTCTGGACAGCCCCTATGGCAAGCTGAGTATGACAGGTAGCATTCGTGTCGATTCCACTAATGAAATGGCTATGGCTAATCCACTATTGCTGGCCGAAGCAGTTATTGCTGACCTGAAGCTCAGCATACCTGAAGACCTGCTGGTGACGGTGTACAAGCTTGAAGTAAAAAAAGAACTGGAAGCTGAGAGTCTTGAGCATACTCCCGAGATGCTGGAAGAAATGGCCCGCAACCGGGTAACCATGCAAATGTCTCCGCTGGTGGCACAAGGCATGCTGGTCTATGCCGAGGGCAAGTACATCATGAGTATGAGTTTCGAAGCTGGCAGACTTGAAGTGAATGGTCAGGAAATTCCCATTGCAGCGCTAATGAGCGGTATGCAAGGCGGCGGGCAATAAACGAACTGACGTGGCCCACAAACTGTGACGTGTGTCACAGGCTGGCGGCCAGGCTTTGTTATCGAGCAAGGCTGGGCCAACAGTTTTGAGCTAGCTGATCGGTAGCAACATAATGAATTACCTGTGTAATTTTCTTAATGAGCTGCATCAGGTTTGTAATGGTTTGGTGCCGACAGGTAAATGGGTAGTTATACCCGGAGTTGTGAGGTCTTTCACGGAAAAAGTTCAGCCTGACAACCATTATTTATATAACGTTAATGACCGCCATTCGGGTTGAGAAGGATTCTTACCACTAACCAGTAGTGAGACAGAACATGAACTACCGTAAATCACACATTTATCAAAAGCATTCGATACTGCTACTGTCAGTATTTGTACTGAGCAGTATGCTGATCACGACACTGGTCCATGCCGGAGATGAGTATACTAATCCCCGATTTTTGAAAGATTTTACTACCCTGGGTGCAAGTATAGACCTGAATGTTAACTGGGCCGATGATGAAGATCAGGAGCGCACAGGCTATAAATGGTTGCTGCCCTCCAATCTGCATGGGCAGGTCCAGAAAGGGGTGTATATGCTACAGATATCCAATACGCCTTCTTCTGCGTCAAGCCTGCTGGACAGGAGAAGCTCCAGTAATATGAAAATGACATTAGGTGTGGGATATCGTGATCCGGCGGTGAATCAGTTTCTGGACAGCGGTCTGGGTACAGACGATCTTATGTTAGGTACACGCGAGGATCAGTATCGTATTACTGGCCCGATGATGTTTATGTCGATCGGTAAACGTTGGTAAAAAAGATTTCCCCGATATTTCCTGGTTGTTGTCAGTCATCCAGGTGGTTACCGAGCGCAATAAAGTCAGAGACAGCAAGGTTTTCCGCACGACTGCCAGGGTTGATGCCAACCGCTTCCATTTCTTCAACTGTCGCAATTTCTCTTAAGGCATTACGCAGGGTTTTACGACGCTGGCTAAAGGCCATGCTAACCACCTGCCCCAGCTTATTCATATTCCTTGCCGTGAGTTGATGCAAGGGTTTTGGGGTCAGTTTGACGAAAGCTGATGTTACTTTGGGTGCAGGGTCAAAACATTCCGGCCCAATTTCGAACAACGGTGTTATTTCACAGTAGTACTGGGCCATTACGCTTAGCCGTCCGTATTGCTTGGTTCCCGGGCTGGCGGCCAGCCGCAGGACAACCTCTTTCTGCAGCATGAAGTGCATGTCAGCAATGCAGTGCTGAACAAACAGATGAAACAACAATGGGGTAGAGATGTTGTAGGGCAGGTTGCCGACGATTCGGGCCTGTTTGCCTGTCCGCACCAGCTGGCAAAAATCAAAGTTGAGCGCATCGGCCTGGTGGATATGCAGTTTTCCGGTCTGGTCGATGCCGGCCAGTAGTGGAATCAGGTCGCGATCCAGTTCCACCACATCCAGTGAATCCAGTCGCTCCAGCAAAGGCCGGGTGATGGCCGCCTTGCCCGGGCCAATTTCGATGACCTGGTCATCCACCGCAAGGTTTATCGCGCCGATAATGCGTGCAATGATGTCAGGGTCGTTAAGAAAATTCTGGCCGAACCTTTTGCGTGCCTTATGCTTCATTTTGTACCTGTACGGTGGCCGCTGCGGTTACGGCAGGCATTTGCCGGGCCGGGCCAGTTGCAAGGCAACAGTCAGCGCATAGCGCAGGCTGCTGCTGTCGGCCTGTCCGCTACCAGCCAGGCTCAGGGCAGTGCCATGATCTACGGAGGTGCGGTTAACAGGCAGACCTAGTGTCACGTTAACTGCCTGCCTGAAGCCGGCGTATTTAAGCACAGGCAGGCCCTGGTCATGATACATGGCCAGTACCACGTCGGTGTCGGACAATGACCGGGGCAGGAAGGCGGTGTCAGCAGGGACGGGTCCTTGCAGATCCAGTCCCTGCTGTCGCAATCGTTCCAGTAAAGGGCTGATGAAATCTTGTTCCTGCATACCGAGATGTCCGTCCTCGCCGGCATGCGGGTTAAGACCACAGACCCTGATGCGTGGCCGCTTCAGACCAAAGCGGCTACGCAGGTCGTGATCAAGTATGCGTATGACCTGTTCCAGCAGTTCGGGTGTTAGCTGTTGTGCGACTTCGTGCAGGGGAATGTGTGTAGTGGCAAGCGCCACCCGCAATCCGGGGGTGGCCAGCATCATCACAACCTGTTTACAACCGCATAGGTCAGCCAGAAACCCGGTATGACCACTAAAAGGTATGCCTGCCTGGTTGATAATACCCTTGTGCACCGGGCCGGTGACCAGCGCCTGTGCCACTCCATCCAGGCAAAGCTGAGCAGCGGTACGAATACATTCGAGGACATAGGTTGCATTATCAGCTTCGAGCTGACCGGGTCTGGCAGGAACAACCAGCGAGACTGGCAGGATACGGATACGGCCGGCAATCGGTGGTTCCTGCAGGTCCTTGATGGTGGCCGTTTCCATCACCAGTGATTTGCCGAGAAGTTCGGCACGTTGTAGTAACAGATCCTTGTCTGCGACCAGAATGATTTCACAATCAGGTTTTGTGTTCAGCAGGTCGATACACACATCCGGCCCAATACCGGCGGGTTCGCCCGGGGTGATAGCGATGCGTGCGGTTGCCAAGGTCGGTTCAGCTATCCAGTCGGTATTCGATATAAGCCTCATCGCGCAAGCGACGCAGCCATTGATCGGTTTTTTCCTGAATTTTTCGGTTGCGTAAAACCTTGCGAGCAGTCTGTTTGAGATGCTGCTCGGTATTATCATGTGTTTTCCGTTCAAGCACCAGGATAATGTGCCAGCCGAATCGTGTCTTAAATGGTGCACTGATCTGGTTTATCGCTGTTTCATCCATCTTTTTTTCGAACAACGGTACCATGGTGCCCGGACTAACCCAGCCCAGGTTACCACCCTCACGGGCTGACACAGTGTCATCCGAGTTTTTACGTGCCAGGACAGCAAAATCTTCACCTTGCTCGGCGCGTTGCCTGAGTTTTTCCAGCTGTGATTTTGCTTGCTGGTCAGAAACCAGTTCGCTGGTGCTTATCAGGATATGTCTGGCCAGTGTTTGTGCAACGGTATGTCGCTCGCTAGCGCCTCGGATATCATTCAGCTTGATGATATGAAAGCCACTGTAACTCTGGATGATATCACTGGTTTCGCCAGCCTTCATAGCGGGCAGGGTGCTGGTAAACAATGAGGGTATCTGTTCTGCTGAACTCCAGCCTTGTGCACCACCTTCCAGTGCCTTGCGGCCGTTGGACATCGACACGGCCAGTTCAGCAAAATCTTCACCGGCTGTCAGTCTGGTCTTTATGGTTTCGGCAATAGCACGTTTTTCACTGATTTGTCCCGGGCTGGCAGCTTCCGGCAGAGCGACCAGTATGTGCGAATAGTTATACTGGACGTTCGTCGTCTTGCTCATACTTTGCTGCGTGAGGTAGTCACTGATTTCCTGGTCACTAATACGAACCTTGCTGTCAATCTGTCGTTGTTTGAGACGTACCAGTGTAATTTCGTCACGAATTTGTTGTCTGAATTCGGAGTAATCCATGCCGTCGCGTGTCAGTGTCGAGCGTAGCTCTTCAATGCTCATCCTGTTCTGCTGGGCAATGCGTTTTATGGCCTTGCCCAGTGTGTCATCGTCAACACGAACGCCAGTTCGCGTGGCAACCTGCAGTTGCAAACGTCGAACAATCATGCGTTCCAGTGCCTGACGTTGCAGGACTTCCAGGGGAGGCAGGCGGGTGGATCTGGCGCGTAACTGCATAATTATCTTGCGCAGAAAATCATCCAGTTCGCTGAGCAGAATGACATCCTCATTGACGACTGCAATAATGCTGTCAAGCGGTTCCTGATCGTCTGTCTCTGGAGTGGCAGTCGTGGCAAGTGCGCTCAGCTGAAAAAACCACAGTAAGACGGGGACCAGAAAAAACAGTGCTGGTTTGTGTAAAACAGTCATGAAATACTCCGAATACGGCTGGCTCTGTTACGGGGTAAATCCGTAATACATTGAATAAAGAAGGAAATTGTAGCCAATCCCGTCAAAATATAGCTTATTGTACGCGCTCGCCGGGTCGATAGCCAAAAATCGTTCGTTCCAGCAGTTCATCTATCCTGGTACCGAAGTTACCCAAACCCTTGAATTGAATTTGTAGCAGAACCGACTGGGTACGGTCATCGCTTTCATTTAGTATATAACTGCGCGCGAGTACTCTGGCCAGCCAGCAGCAGGTCTCATATTGTATGCCGAGTAACAAGCCCTGAGTTCGTTGATCGTCCAGGGCGTAATTCCAGCGACCAATGCCCGTCCACTGCTGGCTTAGTGGCCAGATAAACGACACATCGGTTTGTTCGAAATCATCTCTTTCGTAACGGTAGGACAGGTTCAGGATATGCTGATTGTCTGAACGAAATTGCAGGCGAGCGGATGAGCGCGTTGTGTCAGACTTGTCCGGATCCCACTGGGTGGCGGCTGTTGCTATGGTGTATTTACCGAAATGTGCCCCGATCTCGGCGATCATTTCAGAACTGGAGCGGGTGCCCACAGGCCGGTTTGGCAAAGTAACTTCACGGTCACGAAAATACAGAACCTGTCCCAGGCCAACCCGGAAGATCTCATCGCCTGTATGGGTGTCAAGACTTCGGTGTGTGAGTGCCAGCGTAAGCTGGTTGGCATCACCGACACGGTCAGCGCCGGTGAAACGATTTTCACGGAACATCTGAGCAAATGAGAAGGTGTAGCGTCCCGTGTCGTATATCGGCAAGTCATCCTGATTACGGTTGGGTACGTACAGGTAAAACAGTCGTGGCTCCAGCGAATGAACCACGTTACGCCCGGCAATACGATCATTTCGTTCGAAAAACATACCGCTGTCCATGCTGAATACAGGCACGGTTCTGGTTTTGCTGTCAGGGAGCCTGTTGGTCGGGTCATCGGTATCGTAGCGCGTATAACGTAAGCCGGCCTTGGGTGTGACATAGTAGCCCGGCTGACGATAGTCATAACGAACCGCGGGGTATAAATCAAACCGGTTGCCGGTGGTCACATTATTTTCATGATCAAAACGTACTATTTCTGCATGAATCGGAAACTCCAGGCCTTCCACCTTGCCTTCTGGTGTACCATCCAGCGTAAGCTGAGGCAGGCGTCGGTAGGACTCGCTGGTAAGGCCAATAGGCTGAAAGTTTTGAACGCGCGTACGAAAGCGCCAGGTGTCCTTACTCCAGCCCAGATCAATACGTTGTTCAAGGTTGGTGATACTGGAAAGTGCCAGGGTTCCACCCAGGTCCTGGAAGTAATTTTTGTCCGAGACATGATTCAGATTGGCATCCAGCGACCAATTATTGGCGTATCGACTGTTATGCTTGTAGCTGAACGCACCCCGGTCATCATTGGTCAGGTTATCATCAGGCAGGTATTCGGCCAACAGTTTCCCTCCCCCGTTTTCATTTAAATAGCGGTATTCCACCCCGATTTGTGCGCCGCGGTCTGCATAGTAGCGAGGGGTAATGGTCGCATCACGGTTGGGTGCAATATTCCAGTAATATGGGGTGGCAGCGACGGTGCCGCTGAGATCCGTATAGCCTACGCTGGGTATCAGGAAGCCGGATTTACGTTGATCATCCAGCGAGAAACTCATGTAGGGAGTGTAAAAAACAGGTATATCCTTGAAACGGAGAAAAACCTGCTTAGCCGTGGCGACGTTCTGTTCACGATCCAGGGTTATCAGGTCTGCGCTTAATTCCCAGTCTTTTTTGTCAGCCGGGCAAGTGGTATAGGTGATATTTTCCAGCCGTGTATGCTTTGGGTTCAGTACATAAATAGAGTCAGCCGTGCCCCAGGCAGCCCTGGCCGAGAGTTCATAACGAGAGTCATGAATCTCTCCCGTGTGGCCGTTTATTAGTATCTCACCGGATTTACCGCGTATGGTTAACCCGGGTTGTTGCAGGATAACGTTTCCCTCGGCAATGGCACGCCCACTTTTGCTGAAATAGGTAACCTGATCGGCCAGCAGCCGCTTGCCAGACTTGTCTATCTGCACGTTACCCTGTAAAAGCCATTCAGTGATAGTGCCGCTACTGCTGTCAGCCTGAATGTTGGTGTCTTGTCCAGTTGTCTGTAGAGGCGGCAGGGTCTCGCTGATGGTATTACCCGGGCATGAGGCCAGACCGCCGGGAACCGGGGGAGCCGCATCTGCCGGGGCGATAAACCACGGAATACTCAGCGCCAGTACAAATATGAGTGGTATCAATCTAGTCACAGTACGGGTTTTAGCTCGATTTATTATAGCCACAGTCACTACTTAAGTTGGCCAAGAAGGCGTGGGTTGCATATTATGTATTTTCTGTCAGTTTTATCATGGTCGAATAGATGAAATGGAATAATAAAAGTTATGCCCTGCTGATCCTTGGCCTTGGTACTCTGTTTGTTGCTATTCTAATCTGGACGCGGCCGCAAAAACAGCCCCAACTTCTCACCTTGCCAGCCGCACGAGTGTATGTGGCTCTGCTCAGCCCTGCTTTATGGCAGCCCCGCGTTCAACGTATCGGGCGTTTTGAGCCCCGCCGGCGTAGTCAGTTGCATTTTGAAGTCAGCGGGGTGATTACCGGGCTACCTCTGAAAGCGGGCAAGCGTGTTAAGGCTGGTGATGTGTTAATGATACTGGATAACGCCGATTATCGCGATTCGGTGCGTGAGGCCAGCTCAAATCTCAAGCTGGAACAGGCAAGTATTGGGCGGGACCAGAATTTACTGAGACTGGCCAATGATAACCGGGCCTTGCAACAAGGTGAGGTGGCAAGACTCGAAAAACTCAACAAGAAGTCACTGGTTTCACGTACTGCACTGGACGCGGCCAGGCAGCGCAAGATCCAGCTAAGCGCTGACTGGGAACGTTTACAGTACAGTATGGATTCGGCCGATGCACGCCTGATGCTCAAACAGGTGGCGCTGGACCGGGCGCAGCGTAATCTTGACCGGACGCAGCTACGTGCGCCTTATAATGGTGTTGTTAACCGTATCGATGTCGAGTTGGGTGATCGTGTTGGCACGAACACTGATGTGGTAGAAGTGGTCGACCTGGATGAGCTTGAGCTATACGTGCAGGTACGAAGTGAAACGGCTGCATCGCTTGAAGTAGGGCAGCAGGTTGAGATACAGGTGCAGCAGGGCAAGCCGACCACAGGCTTGATTGTTTCCATACAACGGGATCCCGATGCTGGCATGACGACTCATGCAGTGCGCATACGTGTGTCAGCGAAGTTGGCTATGTCGGGCCAGCTGGCTACAGTAAAATTCAGCCTGCCGGAAAGTCAGGACGCCCTGCTGGTACCGGCAAGTGCCGTATTACACGACCAGGGCAGTAGTTATCTGATGCTTGTGAAAGACGGCAAGCTACAGAAACGACTGGTACAGACTACAGGGCATGTGGACGACATGATACGGATCAGTCAGGGAGTGACGGCAGGTGAATATTTTGTCAGCCGCGATGTGGCTGCCTTGTATGATGGTCAGCTGGTCACAATGGTTCAGCAGAAAGGCCGGTTGGAAAAGGCTGCGGACTAAATCAGGTATGATTTCCTTCTCGATACGTAACCCGCTGTTCATGAACCTGCTTTTGTGTCTGATTGTGATTGCCGGCGTGCTATCCTGGTTTTCGATGCCGCAGGAGATGTTTCCGGTCATTGAGCTGGATCGGGTGCGCATTACAACCATCTATGAAGGGGCGCCACCGGAAGATGTGGAACGTCAGATTACTTTGACGATAGAGGAGGCGTTTGAAGGCAAGGCGGATATTGATGTCATACAGTCCAGTAGTCGGGAAGGCCTGTCGACGGTAAATATCAGTCTTAAATCCGGTAGTAATGTTGACAGTTTCATGCGTGATGCGCGCAATACGATCGATACCATTACGGATTTACCAGCTGAGGCAGAGTCCCCTGAATTAAGCAGACTGGAGACACGTTTTCCGGTTATTAGCCTGGCTGTATACGGCGATGTTGGTAATGCTTATTTGTCTGAGATTGCCAATGACATTAAGGATAAATTACAAACCATAAAAGGTGTGGCCAGTATCGGTGTGGCGGGTCTGCGTGAGTGGGAGATCTGGGTGCAGGTGAATCCAGATGTACTGGCTGCGCGCAAGCTTTCCCTGCAAACGTTGAAAAGAGCCTTGCGCGAAAATTTACGTGATCTGCCGGGTGGCACCCTGAAGGCGGGAGAAGGTGATATCCTGCTGCGCGGTACGGGTGTGTCGCCAGATCCGGAAAGTATCCGTGCCATCGTGTTGAAATCAGCACCGGGCAGTGGTCAGCTGTTACTAGGTGATGTGGCAAAGGTCGAACGTCGCCTGGAAGAATCCGTGACCATCGGTCATTTTAACGGTAAGCCGTCGGTTAATCTCACTGTGACCAAAACTGCACAGGCCTCGACTATCGAGGTATCGAACCGTGTCCATGAGATGAGTCGCAGTCTGATTGACGAGTTACCCCCAGCCGTACGTGCGGGCGTGTTCAGTGATTTATCGGTGTATGTTCGTAACCGGCTCAATACCGTCAAGTCGTCCGGTGTGATCGGGCTGGCGCTGGTATTGCTGTCGCTCTACCTGTTTCTGAATTTTCGTGTTGCATTTATTACCGCACTGGGTATTCCGGTTTCATTTCTGGTGGCAGTGATCGCATTATACTATCTGGGTTATACCATCAACATGGTGTCCCTGTTTGCCTTCTTAATTGCGCTGGGAATGATTGTTGATGATGCGATTATCGTAAATGAGAACGTCTACCGCCACATGGAAGAAGGCATGGCGGCAAGACCTGCGGCAGAAAAAGGTGCGCGCGAGGTTTTCTGGCCGGTGATAGCATCCACGACCACCACGATCGCAGCATTTATACCAATGTTTGCGATCGGTGGCACACTGGGTGAATTTATCAAGGTGATTCCGATAGTGGTGACCGCCTCGCTGCTCGGGTCCTTGTTTGAGGCCTTTGGTGTGTTGCCATCACATGCAGCAGAAATTTTACGCGTACAGAAGGTATCGTCTGATCGTAAGCGACTGGTGAACTGGACAGCATTGCTAAAACGCTATACGCGTCTGTTACGTAAAAGCCTGCATATGCGTTATGTGACGGCAGCATTAACAATCAGTGTGCTGGCGATTACCATGACCTATGCTCAGACGCGGTTGCCTTTCAAGCTGTTCGGTCATGTGGATACGGGCCAGTTTTTTATCAATATCGAGACGCCTAATACCTATAGTTTGCAGGATTCGGACAGTCTTGCAAAGCAGGTCGAGCAGTCCATTATGTCTTCGTTGGGAAAAAACGAACTGGATACCCTGTTAACCAATGTTGGTTTTACCTTTATCGATTTCAATCGGTTTCGTGTCGGTAGTCAGTACATACAATGTGTGATCGACCTGAAAAAACGTAAACCCGAGGGCTTTATAGAACGGTTTATCAGCCCGGTAGTCAGCTTCAAGTTCAGCTATGAAGGGGCGGTGCGCGAGCGTGATACGCCTGACATTATTAATCAGTTACGAGATGAACTGGCTGTGTTACCCGGTATTAAGCGGATGTCTATTCTGCGGCCACAGGGTGGCCCGGCAGGCAAAGATATTGAAATTGGCATTAGTGGGCGCGATAGCAGCAAGTTAAGAAATCTGGCAGATGAGGTGACTGCGTACCTGCAAAAACTGCCAGGTGTACACGATGTGTACCATAATATGGAGCCGGGCAAGCTTGAATATCAATATGCACTCAATGCGCGTGGGCGCGAACTGGGTTTGAGCCAGCAGGATATCGGTGATGCGATACGCACCGGTTTTCTTGGTCTGGAGGTAGTACAGGTCACGGTGGATGATGAACGAATACCGGTGCGGTTAATTTACACGGACCCGGTACGGCACCGTAGTGAGCTGGCTTCGCTACCGCTAACGCTGGATAGTGGAGAAATGGTGTTTCTGGGAGATGTGGCGATCTTAACCAAAGGTCGGGCGCTGGATACGATAAACCGTCGTGAGATGAAGCGACTGGCGACTATTTCTGCGGAGGTGGATGATCTCGTGACCACGCCACGGGAAGTGATTGCTGTGGTGCAAAAAAAATATGCTCTGCTCTCAGAGAAAAATAAAGGTTACGAATTACTGTTTCTGGGTGAGAAAAAGAAAACTTCCGAGTCGTTTGATGACATGGGGCGTGCGTTACTGATCTCGCTGGCGATTATCTTTTTTATTCTGAGTGCCTTGTTTAAATCGTTGCTGGACCCGCTGGTAGTGATGTTCGCGATACCCTTTGGCATGATAGGAGTGGTGGTGGGTCATGTACTTTTTTCCTACCATTTACAGTTTTTGTCTATCATCGGCTTTCTGGCCCTGGCGGGCATTATCGTTAATGATTCACTGATCCTGATAGACTTTGCCAAACGTAAGCGTGCTGAGGGCATGGAGCGTATCGATGCGATGGTCGAGGCGGGCAGAGTGCGGGTGCGCCCGATCCTGCTGACCACTATCACCACCTTTCTGGGTGTGTCGCCACTGATCTTTTTTGCCACCGGCCAGACAGCCTTTCTGTCACCAATGGCAATCAGTCTCGGTTTTGGATTACTGTTTGCAACAGCCCTGATTTTGATCGCGTTACCCAGTTTTTATATGATTGTTGATGATTTACGTTTGTGGACCTGTAAACGGGTGAGGCATCTACTTGGCAAGCCACCGCTGGCGGAAGAACAGGCTGCGTATTGTCGCCTGAGTGACGTGGAGACAAAAGATGAAGGATGAGCGTTACCAGGCGATGCAGCAATGGCTGGATAACATGGAGCGGTTCGGGCAGTACACGATTGAGCCCGCATCTACCGATGCCAGCTTCAGACGTTATTTTCGCGTCAGGCAAGACGGGCAAAGCTGGATCGTCATGGACGCGCCACCGGCAAACGAGGACTGCAGCGCATTTGTACGCATAGCTCAGGCCTGGCGTGAGCAGGGCCTGAACCTGCCCGAGGTGCTGGAGCAGGATTTATCGCAGGGTTTGCTGCTGCTGAGTGATCTGGGTCAACAGCAATATCTGTCGGTCTTAAATGAGCAGACGGTTGACCGCCTGTATGGCGATGCGATGTCGGCCTTGCTGGTGCTGCAAACCTGCGCACCGGACTTTCAGAATCTGCCACTGTATTCTGAAGAATTACTGTACGATGAAATGGATCTGTTCCGCGAATGGTTTCTGGCTGAACACCTGAAGGTTAAGGTTACCCCGTCGATGACTGCCACGCTGGACAGGATTTTCACAGTGTTGATCAATAGTGCACTGGAACAGCCTGTGGTGTGCGTGCACCGTGATTACCATTCACGTAACCTGATGCGCTGCGATAAAAACAACCCTGGTATACTGGATTTTCAGGATGCCGTTACCGGACCGGTTACCTATGATCTGGTTTCTTTGCTACGAGATTGCTATATAGCCTGGCCCCGTCAACGCATCGAGAACTGGGTGCTGGGTTATTATGAGCTGGCTGTGCAATCCGGTATTTTACAGCATCAGGATGAACAGACCTTTCTGCGCTGGTTTGATCTGATAGGTGTGCAACGGCACCTCAAGGTGCTGGGAATTTTTGCGCGCCTAAATTACCGTGACGGCAAGGCGGCGTACCTGGACGACCTGCCACTGGTGCTGGCCTACGTAATGGATGTTTGCCAACGTTACCCGGAACTGGCGGATTTGCACGAGCTGATACTGCAACACGTTGAGCCGCTGCTGACCCCGGCGACACTACTGGCCTGATGGGGAACCGATGAACCGTTCTATGAAAGCCATGATACTTGCTGCCGGCCGGGGCGAGCGTATGCAACCGCTGACCAGCGATACCCCCAAACCGCTATTACAGGTGGCAGGTCGTCCGTTGATTGAACATCATTTAATCAGACTTAAGAATGCCGGTTACAGCGAGGTGGTGATCAATGTTTCCTGGCTCGCAGACCAGATTATCAACACCCTTGGAGATGGTTCACGTTATGGCTTGTCGATCGTGTATTCAAACGAAGGCGAGCCGGCCCTGGAGACCGGCGGGGGTATTCGCCAAGCCTTGCCATTACTGGGGGAGCAGCCTTTTCTGGTTATCAATGGTGATATATGGACTGATTTTCCACTTGCCGGATTGAGTCTGCCGGCAGGGGATCTGGCCTGGTTGATGCTGGTCGATAACCCTGCCCATCATCGGCAGGGTGATTTTTACCTGCAACAGGGACGCGTACTGGACACGGCAGCTTCGGCAACAGATAAACGGGCGCTGACCTTCAGTGGTATCGGTATCTATGAGCCACAACTTTTTGCGCCTTTACCAGAAACGGCCTTCCCACTGGGGCCGCTGTTACGTGATGCAATGCGTAGTAGTCGGGTAGCAGGTCAGCACTATACGGGCCGGTGGTACGATATTGGTACACCGGAAAGGCTCGCTGAACTGGACAGGCTCCTGTTTTAAGTAGCGTAGGATGCGGTGAGGGACGAACCGCATCCTACGGCTGATTCTGGTGCTTTGCAGTTGTCTCGTTTGCATTGATTCGAGCACAAATACAGGACCTGGGGTCGGTGTAGCCTGTTAAAGACCGTCTGCCGCATGGACGCGGCAGTCGAGCGGCCAAGGATGGCGAATAGCGAGTCTTTAACAGGCTACACCGACCCCAGGTCCGGCATCGTGAATATAGTCGTATATTTCAACTATTTTTGATCTAGTGGGCGGGTCAGCTGTGATGATATTTATAGCTTGTATCCGCTAACCGGCATCCTGTATCGTCATTGCTATGGGGCAGGAAATTCGAAATACAGAATTCAGCGAGCGGGATTTCGTTGAATTTCGATCCGCGCTGGTCAGGGAAACCCGCTTGCTCAAGCGCTGGTTTGACGACAGGCACCTCAGTCAGCGCAGTGGTGTTGCCGGATTCGAGCTCGAGGCCTGGCTGATTGACCAAAGTGGTCAGCCGGCACCCGTCAATACAGACTTTCTGTCACACCTTGACAGCGAGTGGGTATCACCCGAGTTATCCCTGTTTAATGTTGAGCTGAATGTCAGACCGGCGGCATTGCATGGTGATGTTTTCAGCCGGCTGTATGATGATCTGCAACGTAACTGGTTACATTGCCGAAGTATTGCCGAACAAATGGAAATTGATCTGGTTATGACCGGCATTCTGCCCAGTGTGCAGGAGTCACAATTAGTACTGGCCAACATGTCACGCATGAAGCGCTACCGGGCCTTGAATGAACAGGTTTTCAGGCACCGTAACGGTCGGCCATTGCAACTGGATATTGTTGGTAGAGAGCATTTACGCACTACGCATTACAATGTCATGCTGGAGGCCGCGACCACTTCGTTTCAGATTCATTTGCAGGTCAATAGTGATAATGCAGTGCGTTACTACAATGCGTCTATTATTGCATCGGCACCGGTGCTGGCTGTTGCAGTCAACTCGCCGTATTTATTCGGGCATGACATTTGGGATGAAACGCGTATCCCGCTGTTTGAGCAATCGGTTGCGACAGGTGGTTTTTCCGGTGCGGCACTGGGGCCACTCAAACGTGTCGGATTTGGTTCCGGCTATGCCCGGCAATCCCTGTTCGAATGTTTCGCCGAGAATCTGGAACATTTCCCGATTCTGCTGCCAATGGTCAGCCCGGAGGCAGATGAGGCAATGCAGCATCTACGGCTGCATAACGGCACGATCTGGCGCTGGAACCGTCCCTTGTTAGGTGTGGATGAAAAAGGGAAACCCCATTTGCGTATCGAACACCGTGCGATACCGGCGGGCCCAACCGTTATTGATGCGATTGCCAATGCCGCTTTTTTTTATGGTCTGGTGAATCAGTTGGCGACATCTGAACCGGCAGCCGAGGCGCAGTTGCCCTTTACGGCTGCGCGCGATAATTTTTATGCGGTGGCCCGATATGGACTGGATGCGCGTCTGCTATGGTTTAAGGAACAACGCATTTCTGTCCGGCAATTATTGCTCGATAAGCTGATACCGGCAGCAGAACAGGGGCTGACTGAAATGAAAATAGACAAGAGTGATATCAAAACCTATCTCGGCATTATTCGTGATCGGGTCAGCAGTGGTCAAACCGGGGCTGCCTGGCAGCGCGCCTGGGTCAGGGATAACGGTACCGATATGCGAGGCCTGACACTGGCTTATGCTGAACGCCAGCACCAGGGGCAACCGGTACATGAGTGGTAGCTTCCAAAAATGCTGACTGAATTAACTCAGATACCCGAAGCACTTTACGACGCTGAAGCGACAGCGTTGCACCGTATTCTGGGTGGGCCAACGCTGATTCATTTAAACGGACGCCGGCCGGAGCCGCTGTTTCTGTCAGTACTGCTGCACGGTAATGAAATCACAGGCTGGCATGCACTGCGGTCGCTGTTGCGTCGATATCGGGAGGCACCCTTGCCTCGTTCGCTGTCCGTTTTTATTGGTAATGTCGAGGCGGCGCGTGAGGGCTTACGTCACCTCGATAACCAGACCGATTACAATCGGTCATGGCCTGGTTATGAAGATTCACGAGACCGTCCAGAATACCGAATGATGCAGCACGTCACAGACTTGATGCGCGAGCGCAAGGTGTTTGCCAGTGTTGACGTACATAACAACACCGGCATCAATCCGCATTATGCCTGTGTCAATGTCGTTCAGCATGATTTTCTGCATCTGGCTACATTGTTCAGTCGCACTGTGGTCTATTTTACCCGACCGGTAGGTGTGCAGTCTTCTGCTTTTGCTGTGTTATGCCCGTCCGTAACGGTCGAATGTGGCCAGGTGGGGCAGGACTTTGCAGATCAGCATGCACTGGAGTATATTCAGGCCTGTCTGAATCTTTCTGAGTTGCCCCAACACCCGGTTGCAGAGCATGACCTGAACCTGTTCCATACGGTAGCGATAATCAAGGTGCCCGAACAGGCTTCCATCGGTTTTGGTAACGATAAGGCAGACTTTGTATTTAGTACAGAACTCGACCACCTTAATTTCCGTGAACTGGCTGCGGGTGAACGCATTGGCCATGCCGACGTGTTTTCGAAACAACGGCTGACGGTCTGGGATAACAAAGGTCATGAAGTGGGTAGTAGTTTTTTTCGCTACCAGGATGGCGAGATCACCCTGGCACGAGCTGTAATGCCTTCTATGCTGACCCGTGACGAACGTGTTATTCGCCAGGATTGTCTGGGTTACCTGATGGAGCGGTATCCACTGAGCAAACCCTGATGTGGATCAAGTTTACAATTTGACTCATTATCCTGGTTTCTGTCATAATAACCATATAAAAATAAAGTATTATATGCAATATCAGGCCTGTGCAGAGGTCGTCTGAACGGTGAGCGGTTCCTGAATATGCTGAAAAATAATATAATATCAGTACGTTATCGTATGGTATCAGGCCTGGTGGTGCTGGTATTACCGATGTTGTTACTGGTTGGACTAATTTACTTTCTGTTTCATCAGACCGTGTCGTCATTCGATGAAGTGACAGAAGAACTGCTGCATGAGTTAGCACCTCTCAGTGAGGTGCAACGTGCCGTTCTTGAGGTTAGCTACAGTGTTGATGATTATTTTCTGCGTGCAGATCCGACCAGTCGAGGTCGCTTTATACGCGCCAGTAAGCAAATCAACATGCTTCGTAAGCAACTGCGAGAAATAGGTTTTTCAGATGATAGTGAAAAACTGATACTGGCCCGGGCGGAACGTTTCTGGCACCAGGCACATAGCGCAGGGTTGGATTTGCTTGATGGTAAGGGCAGCGAAGATGAAACGAAGGCCAAACTCGACCACTTCCATCAAATCATTTATTCCATGTTAACTGAGCTGGACAAGATTTACGTGGTCAGCCAGACCGAGGTCGAAGTAGAGCATACTTCGGTACGACAAAATCAGAGCAGAATTGATTTGCTACTCTATGCCAGTGTTTCAGTTACATTGATTCTTATAATTCTGCTGGGCGTATGGCTGGTACGTCAGGTGACACGACCACTGGAAATTCTGGAGCAAGGGGTAGATCGTCTGGCAGCAGGTGAGCTTTCCCATCGAATTATTTTGCCTGATGGTCGCAATGAATTCCACAAACTGGCCGATGCGATTAATCATATGTCCAAGGAAATTGAGTCGCAGGTCATGCAGGATGGTCTGACACGATTGCTAAACCGTCGTGCGTTTGATGATCGGCTCAACGACGAATACAGCCGTTCAAAACGCTACAATCAGCCACTCAGCCTGCTAATGCTGGATCTCGATCACTTCAAGCAGGTCAACGACAAGTATGGTCATCCAGCCGGTGATGAAGTCCTGCGGCAGATAGCACAGTTGTTAAGAGATAGTGTGCGCGAAATGGATGCTGTCGCTCGTTATGGAGGTGAAGAACTGGCTGTGATCTTGCCCACGACTGACTTAATTCATGCCCGTGCGCTCGCAGAGCGCATACGCTGCTCAGTGGCTAGCTATGAATTTACCACAGGTGCCAGGAAAGTGTATATAACCGTCAGTATCGGCCTGGCCGTGTTACCCGATCATGCTCTGACACCGGTGCAGTTAATCGATGCGGCAGATCAGGCTTTGTATACATCCAAAAATCAGGGGCGGGATCAGGTTTGCAGTTATAGTGGCCCGGTTGCATAGGGAATATTCGGTATCAGTCTGCTGACAGCTTAGAACTTGCCGGCAGCCTGCAAGTCTGCATGATAGGATGAGCGTACCATCGGCCCGCTGGCAATCTGTGAAAATCCCATTTCATGTGCCATTTCAGCGAGTTGATCAAATTCATCCGGGTGCACAAATCGGTCTACCGGCAGGTGTGACAGGCTGGGCTGCAGGTATTGGCCGAGGGTCAGCATGCTGACATGGTGGGTGCGCAGATCGCGCATAACCTGTGCTACTTCATCCAGTGTTTCGCCCAGTCCCAGCATCAGGCCGGATTTGGTGGGTACCTGCGGGTGCTGCTCACCAAAGCGCTGGAGTACCTTCAGTGACCCGTTATAGTCGGCCCCGGGGCGAGCCTTTTTATACAGCCTGGGTACGGTCTCCAGATTATGATTAAACACATCAGCCGGGTGTGCTTCCAGTTTTTCCAGTGCGATATCCAGCCGGCCACGGAAATCAGGTACCAGGATCTCTACCTTGATTGCCGGGTTGTGTTCACGTATTGCAGCAATGCAACGGGCAAAATGTTCGGCACCCCCATCACGCAGGTCATCCCGGTCTACCGAGGTGATAACAACGTAGCGTAAGCCCATCGACTTGATGGTGCGTCCCAGATTCTGCGGTTCTTCCTGATCCAGTGCCAGCGGCTTGCCATGTGCAACATCGCAGAATGGGCAACGACGCGTGCATATATCACCCATAATCATGAAAGTGGCGGTGCCATGGCCAAAGCATTCGCCCAGATTGGGGCATGATGCCTCTTCGCACACTGTGAACAGCCTGGCCTCACGCAGGATAGCCTTGAGTCGTTTTATTTCCGGGTGGGAGGGTGCTTTAGCTCGTATCCAGTGTGGTTTGCGTTTTATAGACGTGCTCGGCTCGACCTTGATCGGGATACGCGCGACCTTGTCGGCACCGCGCTGATGCTCGCCAGGAACTGTCGATGGGCGTTTGGGGCTTGCAGGTTTGGGAGTTGTCATGCCAGGTTACTATGTGCCGTGATTGAATTTTGGCATAGTGTAGCCCAGATTGCTGACCAGTTGCGATACGAGTTGTTCACTAATATCTGGCAAGTTTATTTTATCAGTAAAATCAGATAGCTGACACACCTTCATGCCCTTGTAACCACAGGGGTTAATATCCTGAAACGGGCTGAGGTCCATATCAATGTTCAAACTCAGGCCATGGTAGCTGCAGCCGCGCCGGATGCGCAGGCCCAGTGCAGCAATCTTGCTGCCATTGATATAAACGCCAGGCGCATCAGCGCGTCCGGTTGCACGGATGCCATACCGGGCCAGAGTAGCCACCACGGCCTGCTCAATCGGTGTGACCAGACCACGCACGCCGATACCAAGTCGGGTCAGGTCGAGCAGAGTGTAAACAATCAGCTGGCCCGGCCCGTGGTAGGTTACCTGGCCACCACGATCAACCTGAAGTATGGGTATGTCGCCGGCTTCGAGAACATGTTCCCGTTTACCGTTCAGCCCCAGTGTGTACACAGGTGGATGCTCGGTGACCCAGATTTCATCGGTCGTATCAGTATCACGTTGGCGGGTAAAATCCTGCATACGTTTCCAGACATCTGCATATTGCTGTTTGCCCAGATGGCGAATAATGATGTTTGCAGTCATATTGAATAAGGCATTATATTAAAGCAACTTACCTGGTGCGGTGCTGAAATTACAATGACATCAGTATCGATGTGTGATCGGTCAGATCCTGATAGATGGCATCCAGTTGTTCGCGGCTGCTTGCTTCAATTGTCATGGTGACGGAAACAAAACCTCCTTTACTGCTAGTCTGTATCTTCACAGAATAATCTGGCTGACCAGGCGCATGACGCTGGAGTATCTCGAGAAAAATCGCTTCAATATCGTGTTCAGCCTTGCCCATCGCCTTGATCGGGAAGCTGCACGGGAAGCTTAGCAATGATTCGCCCTGTTCAGTCATGGGCAGGAGTCCTGACCTAGCGTCTGTTTGAAATCGTGGTAAGCCTGAGTCATGCGTTGCCAGACCGGGCCAGGTTTTGCCTTGCTGATAACTTTATCATCGAGCAAGGTAACCGGCATAATCTCTTTGGTTGAGCTGGTTAGCCAGATTTCATCATAGCCTGGCAGTGACTGTGCGGGGATATCCTGTTCAGTTGCGACAAGCCCGGCAGCAGGAGCCAGTTCCAGCACCAGATCGCGGGTAATGCCGGGCAGCACGTATCGGCTTTTCGGTGGGGTGATGAGCTTGCTGCCATCCACTACGAACAGGTTGCTGGCGGCACCTTCAAGCGCCAGGTTATCGCGCACCAGTATGGCTTCCTGTGCACCCAGATCATGCGCTTGCTGGCGCAACAGGACATTCGCCAGCAAGGTGATGGCCTTGATGTCACAGCGCTGCCAGCGTATATCATCCAGCAATATGGCATGTATCCCCTGCTGCGCGAGTTTAGGGTCAAGCGGTGGAATCGGGTTGACCATTACAAAAACGGTGGGACTGACCTCGCTGGGGAAACCGTGGTCACGTTTGGCTGCAGAACCACGAGTGACTTGCAGGTATACCGACAGCTCTGTACTGTCCTGGTCGGCTATAAGTCGATTCAGGATGTCGGACCACTGGCTATCACTGACATCAAGATCCAGGCGAATGCCTGCCAGGCTATTACGCAGACGCTGCAGGTGTTGCGTCAGACGAAAAGGCTGACCGCCGTAGACCGGGATGACCTCGTAGACCCCGTCAGCGAGCAGAAAACCACGGTCCATCACCGATACCTGTGCCTGTTCAACGGGCAGGTATTGGCCATTCAGATAGACTGTTTGTGCAGGCATGTTACTCAAACCACAACATTACGCTGTCAGTGATGCGTGTCCACAGACCGCCTTCATTAACATTACTCAGTGCTATCAACGGTTGTTCGGCCAGTACCAGCGTGTCACGGGATACGTTCAGTGTACCCAGTGACTGGCCTTTACTGACCGGCGCCATCTGTTGCGAGGGCAGCTTGACCGATACCTTCAGACTTTTGAAGGAGCCACGTGGCAGGGTCAGATAGAGGTCACGGTTCAGGCCAACGGATAACTGTTCTTTATCGCCTTTCCATACGCGTATCTGTTTGAGTGACTGTCCGGCAGCATAGAGCTTGCGGGTTTCAAAAAAGCGAAAGCCGTAATTAAGCAGGGCCAGGCTGCTGACTGCACGCTTGTTTTCACTTTTGTCGCCGAGCACCACGGTGATCAGGCGCATATTATCGCGGAGTGCCGACGACACCAGGCAGTAACCGGCCGATTGGGTATGGCCGGTTTTCAGGCCATCAACGCTGCTATCACGCCACAGTAGCAGATTACGATTATGCTGGGTGATGTTGTTATAGGTAAACTTTTTTTCTGAGTAAAGAGGGTAAAACTCGGGAAATTCGCGGATCAGTGCACGCGCCAGTACGGCAATATCACGCGCGGTACTGTAGTGCTGTTTGTCTGGCAGGCCAGTGCTGTTTACGAAATTTGATCCGGTCATGCCGAGTTGGGCAGCGTGCTGGTTCATCAGCGAGACAAAGGTCTCCTCACTACCGGCCGCATGTTCTGCCAGTGCCACCGTAGCATCGTTACCAGACTGGATAATCATGCCACGCAGCAGGTCATCCACCGATACCCGGGAGCCGGCCTCGATAAAGCTGCGCGAACCGGTCATGCGGCGTGCACGTTTGCTGATAAGCACCTGATCGCTGAGTTGTATACGGCTGGCCTTGATCTCGGTAAACAGCACATAGGCCGTCATCAGCTTGGTGATGCTGGCCGGTTCTACGCGTTTGTCCGCTTTTTTTTCAGCCAGGATCTTGCTACTGTTGTAATCCATGACGATATAGCTGCGCGCGCTGACGGGCGGCGGTGTCGGCGTGGGTAGGGTGGCGGCTGCCAGCCACTGCGACAGCAGCAGGCTGGATAGCAGGTAAACCAGGGTTATCAGTTGTTTCATTGAGAAAAATATCCGGTGGCTAATCTTTAATTTCGATAATGGGCGCTATTGTAACGTGGTACCACCCCTTACGGCCATCCCTGGTCTGGGTCAGATTTAATGTCCATTGTGTCGGTCAATATTGATGTTATGTTGATCACTGTTTTCCAGTGAATGGGTTTTGGCATCCATATAACGGTCGATTTGCTGTTGTATGCGATCTGCCTCGGATGGTGTGATCCGGAACACATCATAAGTGGTCAGGCCACTGGTGGATTTGACCAGTAACTGCATCAGCTTTTCGTCCGGGTTTTGCGGAGAACGACACTCGATTGAACTCATGCGCCAGATGGTGTCCATTTTTACCGAGGCCATGCCTCTGTCACCATTACATTCTGTCGTTTTGAACGTGACCGTATAATCTGCAGCGACTGTATTGTTTACGTAAGTTGCTGTAGCAAACAGACATGCGATGCTCAGGTAAGTTCTGATTCTGGTCATAAGACTCTCCTTTTCCTTAAGTTAATCAATAACGATGTGTGGACTGGCTATGCCTTGTTGCCCCAGCAGCTCTGTCATTCGGTCCAGTTCTGATACGCTGGCTACGGGTCCTACACGTACCCGGAACAAGGGTAACTGGTTTTGTATCATGCGTTCTATACTGACACGCGCAGACAGTAACGCCTGCAGGTTAAGCTGTAGTTGTTCGGCGTTGATACGGTTGGCAAAGGCACCAACCTGCAAATACATGTTGAGACTGCCCTGCCGTGCAGCCGTGATGGTTTTGCCTGTTTTGCGAGGGTGCTTTTTGACAGGGGGCTTGCCCGGACTAATCGCGCGTACCTCTACCAGACCGGTGCCGGTGGCACTGATACCCAGTTTTTTTGCTGCGGTATAGGACAGATCAATCAGTCTGTTTTTAACAAACGGCCCCCGGTCATTAACCTTGACCACCACCTGGCGACCATTTTCCAGATTGGTGACCTGGACATAAGTAGGCAGGGGCAAGGATTTGTGAGCAGCGGTCATCGCGTACATGTCGTAGGCTTCACCACTGGATGTGCGCCGGCCATGAAACTTGTTGCCATACCAGGAGGCAACGCCGCGTTCGCGGTAGCCCTTGCTGTTTTTCATGACATGATAGCGCAAGCCATAAACAACGTAAGAGTCCGGGTTGCCATAACGGCTGCGGCGGGTATGCCGGGGCTGGGCATCAGGGATATGGCTGACATCGATATCGCGGTCAGGGCCGCTGTCTTTTATGGTGTGGTCGCTGCAGGCGCCCAGCAGACCGATTAGAAGCATGACGATGATCTGGCGGACAGGTGTAACCATTGGCTGGCTAACTGTCCTGGCGACGACTGCGGATGAGTTCGGCCAGCTGGTACGCAGCCATGGCATATAAAGGGCTGTGATTGTAACGTGTGATCACATAAAAATTTTTAAAGCCCAGCCAGTATTCCATTGCATTGGGTTGTTCGAGGCTGATCAGTGAGGCCTTGGGGTTACCTGTTACCGAATTAGTGCTGGTGACACCCAGACGTTTTAGTTCTTCAAGCGTCAGCGCAGGCTTCAGGCTATCCGGTATAACGGCAATGCGAGCATTGGCGGCTACCGTAGCGCGCGAAATGACGGGGTCTCCGGCTTGCCAGCCATGTACTTTGAAATAATTGGCAACGCTGCCTATGACGTCGCTGATATTGTTATGCAGATCGCGTTTACCGTCACCGTCGAAGTCAACGGCATAACGACGGTAGCTACTGGAAATAAACTGCGGCATGCCCATGGCGCCGGCGTAGGAGCCTTTCAGGCTGAGGGGGTCGATACCTTCTTCCCGGGTCAGGATTAGATACTGGCTCAGTTCGTTGCGAAAAAACCTGCCCCGTTTCGGGTAGTCGAAGCCCAGCGTCACCAGTGACTCAAACACCTTGTGGCGGCCTGTGTAATGACCATAGCGGGTTTCGACGCCGATGATTGCAACTATTATTTCTGCGGGTACACCGTACTGTTTCTCGGCGCGCTCAAGGATGTTGACGTGCTTGTTCCAGAAATCCACGCCACCCGTGATACGCGATTCCTGTATAAAAATAGGCCGGTACTTGTACCAGGGTTTGGCCTCGGCCGGGTGGCTGATGGATTCGATAATGCCCGGCTTGGGTTCAATAGCAGCAAAAAGCCCTTCCAGCTGTGAGCGTTTAAAGCCGTGCTTGCTGACCATGTTACCGATAAACGCCTGAACATCTTCTCGTTGCAGGTAGCCATCCCTGATCTGAGCATCTGCCTGCGCAGAGATTGTTACCAGCATTCCGAAGCAGATTGCGGCCACTGTAAGTAATAGATGGCGTGACATTTTCAACTTGATTATCCTGTTCAAAGTAAGCATCCGGTGTTTCCTTGTCGATTCTATTCCATGTGTCGGTCAGGTCAAATGTTATGTTACGGGTATTTTACGGGGAAAGCAGTTTTCGGTGTGTATGGATCGACATCAGCAAGCCAAAACTGGCCATCAGGGTCACGATTGAGGTGCCGCCGTAACTGATCAGAGGCAGCGGCACGCCCACCACCGGCAGCAAACCGATCACCATACCGGTATTCACAAACACGTAAACGAAGAAGGTCAGGCTGAGGCTGCCAGCGAGCAGGCGCGAGTACGTGTCCTGGGCCTGCACGGCGATATACAGACCACGCAGGATAACGAACAGATACAGGCCGAATAATAACAGCGCACCGATAAAACCGAATTCTTCGGTAAACACGGCGAAGATAAAGTCGGTGTTGCGTTCGGGCAGGAAATCAAGCTGTGACTGGGTGCCGTTGAGCCAGCCTTTGCCGTATACACCGCCGGAACCAACTGCGATCTTGGATTGAATAATATGGTAGCCACGACCCAGCGGATCATTTTCAGGGTTCAGGAAGGTCATCACCCGGGCCTTTTGATAATCGTGTAACACGTACTCCCAGATCGGGTAGGCCATCACACCCAGCCCGGCCAGGCTGGTCAGCAGTACACGCAGGTTCAGGCCGGCGAAATACAGGGCAAACAGGCCGGAAGACGCAATCAACAGCGATGTGCCCAGGTCGGGTTGTTTTGCGACCAGCAGCACCGGTACGACAATGATGACTACACAAACAAGCAGGTTACCCAGACGCGGTGGCAGAGGTTTTTCGGACAGAAACCAGGCCACTGCCATCGGCAAGGCCAGTTTCATCAGTTCCGAGGGCTGAAACTTGAACAAGCCCAGATCCAGCCAGCGCTGTGCGCCTTTACTGGTGTCGCCGAACAGCACCACGGCCACCAGTAGTACGATACCGATAACGTACAGACGCAGGCTCCAGCGCTTCCATGTCTGCGGCGAGATCTGGGCCATGAAAAACATCACCGTCAGCCCCAGGCCGATGCGGGTAGCCTGGCGGTAGAGCGCCTGCACATCTTCGCCACTGGCGCTGTACAGTATGAACAGGCCGACGGCACTGAGCAGTATCAACGACAGCATCAGTGGCAGGTCCAGATGC
>ENA-ORDP01000252-ORDP01000252.1-marine-sediment-metagenome-genome-assembly--contig:-NODE-252-length-36095-cov-11.452386_pt1 | contig 36095 bp, 28 predicted proteins | sample MGYA00248627_ERZ508539 | MGnify/ENA primary metagenome ERZ508539 (study PRJEB26208, sample SAMN05571518) | marine sediment metagenome | biome: deep sea; feature: Hydrothermal vent; material... | reverse complement strand
AACTGCCGACACGAGGATTTTCAGTCCACTGCTCTACCGACTGAGCTACCTGGCCACATCGGGAAGACGGCGGGATTATATGCGTGCGGGCGCCGATTGTAAAAGCGGATTTTCAGCTCCCTTCTTTCGGTGGTGTGACAAATTCCTCGGGTAACTGGGCTCCACCTTCGAAAAAGAATTTCACCATTTCCTGCTCGAGAAATTTACGGGCTTCCGGTTTGAATAAAGAGAGCTGATTCTCGTTGATCAGAATGGTCTGGTGCTTCATCCATTGCTGCCAGCCTTCCTGTGAGACATTTTCAAGAATTCTCTGTCCTAGTTCGCCTGGGTAGGGGCTGCGTTCGAGCCCTTCTGCTGGTTTGCCAAGGACTACACAATTGACTGTTTTAGCCATACTACACCTCTGTTTCGTTGATGATTTTCTTTATTGGGGCTGCCAGTCCCAGTTTGGCTGGTTTTGCAGGGTTATACCAGATGGCAGGGGCAGTTTCTCTGATTCCGGCCCGGTGGTTCCCTTTGAGCGTTGCGGGTATTACGGTGAAGTCCAGGTGATAGTGGCTGAAGGTATGGCGTACTACAGGCAGGGGCGGCTCTGTTGCTATGTCAGCGGGAAAATCTTTTATGCGCCATTCAGTATCCGTAGTCCCTGTTTCAGGTCGAAGTTCAGGTAAACACCATAATCCTCCCCAGATTCCACTGGGTGGGCGTTGTGTCAGGTAGATTTCACCCTGCTTGTTTCTTACGAATAGAAATGTTGCTTCTTTAACTGGCAGGGCTTTCTTTGGACGCTTATATGGGTAAATACTTACTTCGTCATTTAGTAATGCCTGACATGAGTTCTGTAAGGGACATTGGCTGCATGCAGCTTTGCTGCGTGTACATACAGTTGCGCCCAGATCCATAATGGCCTGGGTATATTCGGCAACGTTGGTTGATGGTGTAAGGTCTTCACTGAGCTGCCAGAGCCTTTTTTCTGTGTCCCGGTGTCCGGGCCAGCCGTCAATGCGAAAATAGCGTGATAATACCCGTTTGACGTTGCCATCCAGAATGGGGTGTGGCTGCCCCAGGCTTTGTGCCAGTATGGCACCGGCCGTGGACTTTCCTATACCTGGCAGTGCAATAAGATCATTAATATTTACCGGGAATTTGCCGCCATATTGATCCATGATGATTTGTGATGTTTTGTGCATGTTCCTGGCACGCGCGTAGTAACCCAGGCCACTCCAGAGATGTAGCACCAGATCCAGCTTCGCGTCGGCCAGATCCTGAATATGAGGTAACTGACCAATAAAACGTTCATAGTAGGGTATTACGGTTGCAACCTGAGTTTGCTGCAACATGATTTCGGAAACCCAGACTGAATAGGGATCCCCGCGAACCTGCCAGGGTAAATCATGGCGCCCATGGTGTTTGTGCCAGTCAAGTAGTCTGTCAGCGATATTCATACTGTGATTATATCGCTACCACAGTCGACCGCTTAGGCCTGTTTTAGTGATTTAGAGATACCCTTATTGCGGTTTTTCTCATTATATAGCCATACCTGGATAGTACTCCCTGGCTACATGAGATATTCGCCAGAATATTTATCAGGAGTACTTAAAATGCGTGAGGCAGATTCCGAATCCACTGGCCTGGAAAACAGGAATCCCTGAACCTGAGGGCATTTCAGCTCTCTGAGACGTTCAAGCTGGGTGCGATTTTCGACACCTTCAGCAATGATGTTCATGTTCAGTAGCTTACCCAGTGCAATAATGGTCTGAACGATTGCCCCCGAACCCTTATCGCTGTTCATCTGATTGACAAAAGAGCGATCGATCTTAAGTGTGTCGTATTTAAATTTTTGCAGATAACTTAATGAGGAATAACCTGTGCCAAAATCATCCACATGCAGGCCGACACCGAGATTGCGCAGTTCGTCAAGCTTGGCTAAAGATTCATCGGCATGATCCAGCAGCACACTTTCGGTGATTTCCATGCGTAGACTGGTGGCGGGCAAGTCTGTATCCGTTAGTACATTGCGCAGGCAGGCGATCATATCAGGTTGATTAAATAATTTGCCTGATATGTTGACACTGATTGAGAGTGGGGGGTCCGATGGGAATTCCCGCTGCCATTCCTTTGCCTGATGGCAGGCCTCTCGCAATGTCCACCACCCTAGCGGTACTATCAGGCCGGTTTCTTCCGCAGTACTGATGAATTCTGCTGGTCCCACCAGACCACGCACAGGGTGATTCCAGCGTACCAGGGCTTCGAAACCCACCATTCTGTCATTAGATAATGAAACGATAGGCTGATAGTGAAGGATAAACTCATGCTTATCGACAGCCTGACGCAATTCGAGTTCCAGCCGTTGTAGCTTAACCACGCGACTGTGCATCTCTCTATCGAAAATTTCATAGCATGCCTTGCCTTCGGACTTGGCCCAGTACATAGCAATATCCGCATCACGCAGCACTTCGTGAGAGGATGTGTAACGTTTTGTTCCCAAAGCAATACCGATGCTGACGGTGGTGCAGATTTCGTGGGTGTTGATTACGACGGGCGTGGCGCATTCCGTCAATACTCGATCTGCCACATGGGTCACCATTGACAGGTCATTCACTTCTGTTAGCAGAATTGCGAACTCATCACCACCCAGTCGGGCAACCGTATCACCCGGGCGGACAATCTCCCTCAGTTTATTCGCAATCAGTACCAGCAGCTCGTCGCCAACACTGTGTCCCAGGCTGTCATTGACATTTTTGAAGCGGTCAAGGTCGAGAAACAGCAGGGCAAATTCAATCGTATGTTCGCCTCGCCCCTGTATGCGTTGAATGGCATGATCCAGTCGGTCGGTCATCAGGTTACGGTTTGGCAGGCCAGTGAGATGATCATGCAGGGCATCATGAACCAATTGGCCTTCTGCCTCCTTGCGTTTGCTGATGTTAGTGATGGAGCCTGCCATACGCATGTTATGGCCGTCATGGTCAGTCACGGCAATACCACGACTTAATACCCATATATATTTATGATCTTTTGTCAGGATACGGTATTCATGTGAGAAATGGGAGGAATTACCTGCCAGGTGCGCCTCCAGGGCACGATTAAAGTCCGCCTTGTCATCTTTGTGTATACGATCTGTCCAGCTGTTGATGGTGGCAGGCAGTTTTTCATCAAATCCCAGAATGCTATGCCAGCGTTCCGAGTAATAGGCGTTTCCTTTGTCGAGATCCCAGTCCCAGATACCATCGTTCGCTCCCCGCACGGCCAGGGCATAACGCTCCTCGCTGATGCGTAGGGCTTCTTCAGAATTCTGGCGCTCGATAGCATAGCGTATGGCGCGGGAGAGCAGTTCACTGTCCATCTTGCGTTTGATCAGATAGTCCTGAGCTCCTTCACGTACGGCGCGTACAGCCAGTGTTTCGTCGTTGATGTTGGTGATGAGTATGGTCGGCACAGCAGGAAAACTACTGTGTGCTGTCTGGAATGTTTTGTATCCGGTGCTATCTGGCAGACAGAGATCGAGAAGAAGAACATCGACATGCATCTGTTCGAGTAACTCAAGGCCCTTGTCGAGGCGATCGGCATGGGTGATGGAGAAGTGACAGTTCTGCACCTGTGAAAGTATCTCACGAATGTAGTCTACTTCTGCGATTCGGTCTTCGATCAGTAGTACAGTTAGTTCGGTGCAGTTTTCACTACTCATGCCGGATTCCTCATCAAGCCTCTCTGGAAGGGGGCTTGTGGCGTATTGTGAAGGCAAATATTGATCCTTTTCCGGGAATGGATTTTACCCGTATGGTGCCTCCATGCCGCTCCACTATACTGCGGCATACGGCCAGTCCAATACCCGTTCCGGGATATTCCTCACTGGTATGTAAACGCTGAAACATATCAAATATTCGTTTGCGGTCTTTCTTCTCAAGACCAATGCCATTATCCTGAACGGCGAACTCCCAGTGTTCTGGTTTCTCTTTTGCCGTGACCAGTATTCTGGGTGGCCTGTCACCATGAAATTTTAACGCATTTGAGAACAGGTTCTGGAACAGTTGTTTAATCTGCCGGTCGTCTGCGTGCAACACAGGTAGTTCACCACGTTTATAACTGGCATGTTTCTCCTGGAAGGCCTTTTCCATATTTCTGGCCGCCGTGTCTGCCAGATCACCAAAATTCACAAGCTCGAATTCATTGTCCTGTGTGCCGACACGAGAGTATTCAAGAATATCATCGACCATGGATTGCAGGCGCTTACTACTATCGATAATATGTTCCATAAAACGTTCTGAATCCTCGTCCAGGTCGCCACGTTCCTGAAGAAGATTAGCATAGCGCGATATGTAACTCAGGGGTTCCTGCAGATCATGCGAGGTGACGTAGGCAAACTTCTCAAGATCCGCATTCGAGCGACTGAGTTCGGCGGCATTGCGCGACAGGCTGGAAACGGCATCTTTGAAGGAAGAAATATCGGAGACACTCCCTTCGAAATGATGTGTCCCGTCGTCAACCGCTTTTTCACTTGGCCACAGGTCAAGACGGATCCAGTAAGGGGTTTCATCGCCAAAACACAGTTGCACATCGAGGTCGTTGACAGCTTCTCCCTGCTGCAAGACATGGTTAATTTTTTCCCGAGCCGCATCGTCAGCTAGCAGGTTTTGCAGTAGAGGGGGTTCTTCGTCGTTTGAGTCAAGTCTGAAAATCTTGTTGCAGGCCGCGTTCAGGCAGTTCAGTTCGCCTTCCTGGTTGAGTGCGAAAATTCCAACGGGTAAGCGGTCCATAAGTGGGCCGGTTGAGTTGTTTTCATCAACAGAGGGTTCTCTGGGTTGCAATAATTGATTTACAGTGACAGGTAGATGCAGAAATCCGGCGCTGCTTTTTTTGATCTGAGCGTCGGGCTGCTTAGTGTGGTTTTCGCTGCTGCCGGGCGGGGCCTTTTCGGCAGAAAAGAAGATTACCGGACATTCAGGGTAAAGACGTTTGATGCTCTGGAGGACGCGGTTGCCTTCCGCCCATTTCAGATGCCGCTCGGTGATAACCAGGTTAAATCCTCCCAGTGCCAGGTGCTCAGCAAACTCGATCGCATCTTCAACGATTATCAATTCTGCGTGAGGCAGGTGGTGTTGTAAAACGAGGGCGGCCAGATCGCCGTCATACGGTTTGTCGTCCACCAGGAGTACTTTTGCGGGCGGCGTTTTATTCATCTAGTGACTGTTGCTATATCTCAGGGAAGTAATTGAGGCTCATTCCCTAAGCGTGTTTTTAGCGTGTCAATTTTATCATTAAGACACTATATAATGCAAAATCATAACTATTGTAATGCAAGTTTCATTCCACCATATAATTACAATGACTTACAGTCATTAAATTTAAGAAGTGTTAAATATCCTGACAGGTTAAATAAGACATTTCTAATGAAGCCAATCCATTTGTTTAGTATGTCTGAATGCGCAAAAACGGTCTTTTTACAGGTTCCTTAAGTTGATGGATTACCCTGTAGTCGTCAGTCTTTACCTGGACTGAAATTCGCTATATTACCGTGCGGACGGGTCATCGAATTGCGTGCCGGCGTTTACTCTACTTTATTAGGGAACCTGGGAAACAGGAAAGCGCGTGGTAAGCAGATAACGAACATCCTCATCAAAGCGCGGGGCATTCATCAGGATAAAATTTGCCACGTCATCTTCACTTATTTCAGGTTCATTGATCACTTCCTCCAGCATATCCAGGATGCTGTCCACATTATCAATTTCATAGCGTTTTTCGAGCTTGCCAAATTTTTGCAGAGTCATTTTAACGCGCGAGTTCGCATCTTCAGCTTTGTTCATTAACTCCTGTTGCTCTATCTTTTTCTGCTGTTCGTGTGAATCAAGGTTTGAGGCGACGCTCCGGTATTTCATGATAACTGGCATGACCGGTAGATCAATATAGGACTCAAGCCAGTCTTTACGCGTAGTTGTGTAGCTTTCGATATCATCGTTTATATGCTTAACGAGTTTTGGCTGGTCTACAATGCTGCTTACATATCGGCGTAGTTCATTATCAACCTGTACTTCACCGTTGATGATCTGTTTTAGAATCAGTGCTATCCATTCTAATTTTGTTTCCTGGCTAATGGTTTCGAACTGTTTCCAGTTCTGGCTACCTTTACCGCTATTGAGGAAATCTTCGATACTCTCTATGTGAGCAACTTCCATTCCGCCGATGGAACTATTACCTGCTGTGGTGTCGTTAGCAAAAAGCATGTGGTAGGTGATCCATTTTCCTATGGAACTGGCCATCATTCCCTCATCGCCATACAGCAATTCTTTTGACAGCTCAACCAGGCTGCCCTTGAGGTCTTTGTTGAGTTCATCCTTAGGGTCGAAAAACATTACATTCTCATTTGTTTGAAAATCATTTATCCAGTTTATGCGTAGATTACACCAAAAAGTGTCATGTGTTGATTTTGTGTGAGGCTGCTGCCATTGAGGAATAGATGAAAATTTCTATACGAACCATCCTGTAGTGTGGTTTTTAAAGCAGAATCAGAGTCTTACTGCTCTGGCCCAGCCCGGATATTTTAGCATTATATATCCTTAAGGGAACCTCTATTAATTCAGGAATATTAGAGGCTCCTTATAGGTTAGTCTCAGCATACTCCGCAAGTAATGAGCGGGGAACCCCCTGTAAACGGATGCTTCCACCATGGCGGAAGCCTTTGAAACGCTCAATCAGGTAGGTGAGCCCTGAACTTGTTGCGCTGAGATAAGGTGTATCGATCTGGGATAAATTACCAAGACAGATAACTTTTGAGCCATTGCCTGCACGAGTGACAATGGTTTTAATCTGGTGCGGTGTCAGGTTCTGCGATTCATCAATAAGTATCAGACTGTGCTGAAAGCTGCGACCTCGTATGTAATTAAGGGATTTGAAATGCAAAGGTACTTTTTTAAGGATGTAATCGATACTTCCTTCAGCATCTTCATCATCATAATGCAATGCTTCCAGGTTATCAGTAATAGCGCCTAGCCAGGGTTCCATTTTTTCTTCCTCAGTTCCGGGCAGAAAGCCAATATCTTCATCCAGTCCCTGAGTACTGCGGGTAACGATAATGCGACGGTACAGCTTGCTTGCTACGGTCATCTCGATGGCAGCAGCGAGTGCCAGTATGGTTTTTCCTGAACCTGCAGAACCGGTCAGGCTTACCAGATGTACCTCAGGGTCAAGCAGTAGATTCAATGCCATCGCCTGATAGACATCTCTCGGGCGCAGCCCCCATGCTTCCTGCCGTAAGAAACGAGTGTGCTCCATATGAAGAAGTGTGACCGTGTCATCTGTCACCTCGGCGGCGCGTGCAATCATTCCCTGCTCATCGACGATAAAATTATTTGGATATATTTCCTGTAAAGACTCTGTTTTTGTAATTCTGTGCAAGGTACGGCCAGATTGCTGTTCAGTTTCAACATTTTCTATGTGATCCCAGAAACTGCCCTCAAATTCAAGGTAGCCAGCATCAAGCAGGTTGATGTCAGAGACCAGCTGGTCATTGTGGTAGTCCTCTGATTCTATGCCACAGCCACGTGCCTTAAGTCGCATATTGATGTCTTTGGTGACTAATACGGTGCGCTGATTGGGTCTGTTCTCTTTTAACAGGCAGATATCATTAATAATTTTATTGTCATTAAGATGAGCTGGAAGTATCGCCAGATTGTCCGGTGCATGCGTCATCAATATAGACAGGGAGCCATGGCCAGGACCTTTGTCACCGCGCTGAATGGGGATGCCCTTTTCGATTTCATCAGGCGATGCACGGCCAAGGATTTCATCTATCCCGCGTATAGCCTGGCGGCAGTCTGCGGCGATTGCCTGGCGACCGCTTTTCAGCTTGTCCAGTTCTTCCAGTACGGTCATCGGAATGATGACATGGTGTTCTTCAAATTCGAGTATGGCAGCGGGGTCGTGTATTAATACATTGGTGTCGAGGATGTAAAGGATTGTTTGATTTGAGGTGTTGGTGGAAACTTGCTGAATATTTTCCATAGAGGCTCCCTGTCTACTCTTTCCTGTTGCTGATTAGGATGCCCTAATCGATGCACTTTTTTTAGCTGCTTGTGAATTCAGTATAACGCACTGTCAGAAAATGTTGCTGGAAATTACTTAATTTTAAAATCACTTAGCGGCGTACCGGTTGCGGCCATTTCTTCCAGACGCTGAGCCATGTTTATGGCGGTAGTGTGAAGTTTACGTTCAAGTGCCCATATGCCAATGAACGGTGGAATCCAGAAGTCAGGCTGCATATCCATGTCATAGGTCAGCAGACTTTGTTTGCCGTATTTTTTTATAGTCCAGCGACTACGCATAAATTTAAAATCACTACGAGCTGGATCGGCTTCGAGAACAATCTCACTGGTTGACTTAATTATTACTCGATCGGTTTTTTTAACCTGTTTGCAAAAAAACAGCACGCAGCTTTCGACCAGTGTGAATGCGACAGGCGTCCCATCCGGGTCGGGTTGCAAATAGCGTGTTTCTTTTATACCACCGGACAGACGATAGAAATTATTGTAATCAACTAGCACATTAAAGATGAGTTCGGGTGGCGCCTTAATAGTAGTTGACGAGCGTAAATGGTATTGGTTGCTTTCTTTCCACAGCTTCATGTACAGCATTTCTGCAGCATGTGAAGTACTGGGGATAGAAGACACCACTGTTATGATAATCGCCACATGCACGCGCAGCAAAAGGGATGATCTGAGTTTTATCGCCGAGTTCACGAATTGATCAGAGGCTCCTTAGGAGTAGTGTGGAGCGGGTGATGGGAATCGAACCCACGTCTTTAGCTTGGGAAGCTAAGGTAATGCCATTATACGACACCCGCAATAATCAATGGATTCTATCTGATCACACCTGATTAGTCATAGGCGATGTTGTATTCTACCCGACAGTTTTTTTGTTAAGACTACCAACGACGACAGGATGGACGACTGCGTTTGCCTGGAATATTATCCCTGCTGGAACTGGCAACATTTTGGGTAGGGCATAATTAATCAGAGGTTCCTTAACTGTAATTCTTAGGAGAATGTTCATTGCAGGAATCAACAACAGAACACATCGATAAATTACAGCTCAAGATCGGTGGCATGCAATGTTCATTCTGTGTGAGCTCTATTAAGAAGGCACTCACGCAAATGGATGGGGTGAAGGAGGCGGGCATCAGCCTGGCCCACGAGGAGGTGCTGGTTCAGTACGATCCGGACAGGGTCGCAGCCTCCGAGCTCCGTGACACCTTGCGCAATATGGGCTATACGATCCGCGACCCGCGCAAGGTACGCGGCTACGAAGAAGAAGAAACCGAACTGCGTTACCACCGCGACAAGCTTCTGGTCGCGGGTGGTTTCTTGTTGGTTTCTCTTGGCTTCATGACGGCCATGTGGCTGGGGTTCCAGCAACCGTGGTTCAGGTGGGTAATGTCTGCCCTTGGTCTCGGCGTGGTCTTTGGTGTCGGCTGGCCCATCCTGAAGATGGCCTGGGCCTCGCTCAAACGTGGCATTTTGAATCAGCACGTGCTTATGGAGTTTGGTGCCTTTGGTGGTCTTGTTGGCGGGGCCGTGGGTTTCTTTGTTCAACCCTGGCCCATGGCCGACTTCTTTGGTGCGGCTATTTTTATTACCGTCTACCATATTCTCTCCGGATACGTGTCGTTACGGGTGCGTACGCGCAGCTCCCAGGCCATTAGTAAGCTTATGGACTTGCAGCCTGCGACAGTGCGGGTGGTACGCGACGGGCAAGAACAGGAAATACCGGTAGAAGAGGTGAACATCGGCGATCATGTCCGTATCCGACCCGGCGAAAGTATCCCGATTGACGGGGAGGTTGCCGAAGGCGCCTCAGCGGTGGATCAGAGTCTGGTCACCGGCGAGTCGATTCCCGTAGATAAGGCCGTAGGTGATGCGGTGATCGGTGGTTCACTAAACCAGACTGGCACTTTGCTGGTGCGTACCACCAAAGTGGGAGCAGAAAGTTTTCTGCAGCAAATCGCCCGTTCTATCGAAGAAGCGCGCGCCCTAAAGCCGGGTATCATGCAACTGGTCGACCAGGTATTAAAGTATTTCGTTCCCGGCGTGCTGATTGCAGCAGGCGCTGCCTTTTTGATCTGGACGCTCGGTGCGTGGTTAGTTACGGGGACGCCCGATTTCAGCCGGGCGGTGTTCGCCACACTGGCGGTGCTGGTAATGGGCTACCCTTGCGCCCTCGGCATGGCGGCACCACTGGCCATGATTCGCGGCGGCGGCATGGCGGCCCAGAAGGGTATTCTCATGCGCTCCGGTGAGGCTTTCCAGGTCTTCAAGGATGTCAGTAAAGTCGTGCTGGACAAGACCGGAACGATTACTTTGGGCAAGCCCTCGGTGGTCGAGGTCATGGCTACCGACGGCGGCTCACAAGATCGCGTATTAAGCCTGGCGGCGGCAGCGGAGTCCGCTTCAGAGCATCCGCTGGCACGGGCTATCATTGAGCACGCCGAGGCGCAAGGACTGGAGCGTCTGAGTGTTGCAGACTTCCAGGCTACCGTTGGTCGTGGTGTCCGGGCCACGGTTGACGGTATTGCCGTGCGTGTTGAAAGCCCGCGATTCCTCTCCAGTAAGGATCTGGATGTTGCAGCAATTCTCGATCCCGTGGTACGCCTTGAAGAAAAAGGCTACACAGTCGTGGCCGTGATTGCAGACGAACGGGTTAATGGACTGGTCGCCATCAGCGATACCTTGAAGGAAGACGCGCGTGAGGCTGTTGCCCGTATGAAGGCAGCGGGCCTGGAACCCGTCATGATCAGCGGGGACAACCAGCGAACTACACAGGCCGTCGCAGATCAGGTGGGCATCGATACTGTTATGGCCGAGGTACTGCCGGAAGACAAGGCGGCGTATGTGCGCCGACTCCAGCAACAGGGGTTTCGGGTAGCGATGGTAGGCGACGGCATTAACGATGCCCCGGCCCTGATGCAGGCGGACGTGGGCATCGCCATCGGTGCTGGCACCGACATCGCCATTGAATCGGCTGACATTGTACTTATCGGCGACCGACTGGGCGGTGTCGTCGATGCCTACTACATCGGCAAGAGCAGCTTCCGTAAGACGCTGCAGAATGTGGTGCTGGCGTTCACCTTCAACGGCGTTGGCATACCACTGGCGATCACCGGGCTGCTGCATCCAGTGATGGCTATGGTCGCGATGGCTGCCAGCGTAACGACGGTACTGCTGAACTCCTTCGCCGGACGGTTGATGCCTCAGAGCAAAGCAAAGCATGAAGCGGTACAGGGAACGAAAACGATTGTAGTGAGGATTCCTTCAATGCACTGTGAGGGTTGTTTTGCAAACATTAAGGAGGCGCTCGACAAACTACCTCACGTTAAACAGGTGGACGCCGATATTCCCAGAAAAGTTGTTATGCTCCAGGTAGACGATCTGGAATTTGAGGAAGAACAGATATCTCATGCCATAAGCAAGATCGGCCATGAGTTCGGAGGCATCTGCGACAGTAACAAGTCGTGTTCACTACTACCACATCACAATGACTCAACGACTATGGACTAAAACACTTTTTTCAACAAACAATACACCTACCATTAAACAAAAGGCAGCTTAGTTTTTATAAAATAAAGAAAAACTGGATGTCCATTTGCTTAATAGCCTGACCTGGTTCACACACCTGATGGCAGCCATTATTTTACAGGGCTTTATGTCCTTCATATATCTCATCAATTTTCTCTTTGTAACGCTGCAGGATAACATCCCGTTTCAGCTTCAATGTTGGTGTCATTAATTCATTTTCAACTGTCCACGGCTCATCAATAACAGCGATACCAAAAACCTGTGCATAACCCGGGAAGTCATGCAGCAGGGGGAAGATACGCTGTAGCAAATACTCTTTTGATTCAGTTGAATTGACATCCTTATCTGATAATCCTTTTCGTTTACTCAGTATGCCTTCGTACTGCTGTTTATTTAGGACGACCAGCACGGAAAGAAAAGGATGTCCTTCGCCAATAACCATGACCTGTTCAAACAGGCTGTCGGTAGCGATGGCCATTTCTATGTCTGCCGGAGGAACTTTTTCACCCGTATTGAGCACAATAATTTCTTTTAAGCGACCGGTAATGGTGATGTGGCCATCATCATCTATTTTTGCCTTGTCGCCAGTACGCAACCAGCCATCGGTATCAATGCTCTGGTAGGTGGCAGTATGATTATTCCAGTATCCCATCATTACCCCCGGTGATTTTACCTGCAGCTCATCGTCCTCACCAATTCTTATTTCAGTATCACGAATTGCGGTACCGACTGTTTCAGGTCTGTTGTCTGTCAGGCTGTTGACTGATATTACCGGGCTGGTTTCAGTCAGGCCGTATCCCTGTTGTATATTTATCCCAAGCGCAAGAAATGTCTTTGCAATGGGAAATGAAAGGGGTGCGCCGCCCGAGATGGCAAATCGCAGACGGCCACCGAATGCCTGTTGCACACGTTGGCAGAAGAGCTTTTCATACAAGGGCCAGGTTAACTTCCAGATGCTGCTGCTGCGGCGCCCCTGAAGATATTCAAAACGTTTCCAGCCGGTATTAACAGCGGCCTTGAACAACCAGCGTACAGGCGCGGGTTTCAGTTTCAGGCCATCGTGAATCTTAATGTAAATGCGCTCGAAAATTCGCGGCACAGAAACAATGAAGGTTGGCCTGATAGTTTTCAGGTCTTCGGCCAGTTCCGGTATTGATCGGTTAAAGGCGACGCTTGCCCCTGCCATTATTGGCAGGATGAAACCACCACTTCGCTCAAGGGTATGTGACAGAGGTAGAAATGAAAGAGCGAGATCATTTGGGTAGACCATAATATGATGTAGTCCGGCCCATGCATTCCAGAGTAGGTTGTAGTGGCTTAGCATAACGCCTTTCGGCCGCCCTGTAGTACCCGAGGTGTAAACGATAGTTGCCAGGCTGTCTGACGCTCCGGATGCATCATTGATAGTACCGCTGTCCGGTAGCCAGTCCGCAACCAGCCTAACGCGTTCGTCATTATTGTCAGTTGATTGAGGGGTTGAACTGGAGAGGCAGAGAACAGTTTGTAGTTCAGGCAGTTTTTTTCCGGTATTTTTCAGCTTTTCCCATTTCCGGGATTGCCCGACCAGAAAGACACGTGCACCTGAATCTTCAAGGATATAGGCCATGTTATTTGGCCGGTCAGTGGAATAAAGAGAGATAGTCACCAGACCCAGGCTTTGTGCCGCCAGTTCATAGGCTACCCAGGCTATACAGTTGTTCATACAGATAGCGACCCGGTCACCGGCTTTCAGGTTTTCATTGCTAAGCCCTGCATGCCAGCAGGCAACCAGCTCATTCAGCTCACGCCAGCTGGTATCCTGCCAGCTTTCTGTTTCTTTATCGAACTGCCGATATGCGCAATGTTCCGGGCTACGTAACAGCCGCTCGTGCATTAATCCATATATAGATTTTGCAGTATCAGGATGGATGACATCACTGCCATCGGCATCGTCAGTGTCAGTTGATAGTTCAGATTGCCGGCTATCGGTGGCTGACATCAGTATGCGTCCCTCTCGTTTTGCTTTTTATTCACCTGTTAACAATGACTCCCAACCGGCATCAGGCGAGAAACGTTCACCGTGCTGGCGAGACAGCTGCTGTAGTTTGTTGTAAGTGGCCTTCTCGCCTGTTTCTTTAATATAGCGCATTGGACCGCCACGGAACGGTGCGAAGCCAGTACCAAAAATCACCCCTGCATCGAGTAAATCTGTATCCTCTACGATACCCTCTCGAAGACAGGCAACGGATTCGTTTAGCAGGCGCAGTATCAGTCTATCTGTGAGCTCAGCAGGTAGTGTTTTTTCATTGCCATCAGGTTTAACGATTTTGCCTTTGTTCCATTGATAAAAACCAGTGCCGGTTTTCTTGCCAAGCTTGCCGGCTTTTACCCTATTCATCAGATGCTGGGGTACAGAGCCACCCAGTTTTTCTGACAGGTTATTCGCCACCGAAAGGCAAATGTCCAGGCCGACGGTATCGGCGAGGGTGATCGGCCCCATCGGCATGCCGAAATCAGTTGCCGCTTTGTCGATGTCTGTCAGAGATACACCTTCTTCAACCAGTATCATGGCTTCCATCAGGTAAGGCATGAGGATGCGATTGACCAGAAAGCCGGGAGAACTTTTTACCGGCAAGGGCAGCTTTCCCAGACGATGGGCAAAGCACGCTGCCTGTGAAGCCACGAAGGCTGCAGTCTGCTCGCCATTGACGATCTCAACCAGAGGCATTTGGGCGACAGGGTTGAAAAAATGCAGGCCGACAAGCCGCTGCGGCTCAGACATTACTGTATCCAGTTCTTCCAGCATCAGGCTGGAGGTATTGCTTGCCAGCAGCGCGTGGGTCTGCAGGAACGGTTCGACAGATTTCAGTAAGTCATGTTTGGCATCCATGTTTTCATAGATGGCCTCAATAACAACGTCTGCTTTCTCCAGTCCATGGCCGTCCACATCAACAATAATATTATCAAGTGCTGAAGTAATGCGATGGGTTATCCTGAGACGTTTTTTAAATAGTTTACCGGCACGCTGCAAGGTACTGGCAATAGCCTCTTTACGTGTTTCCTGCAGTGTAACTTTTAATCCCCGTGAGGCGCACCAGGCAGCGATGTCCCCGCCCATGATGCCGCCGCCTATCACATGGACATGCTGGAAGGTATCTTTGTCTATGGCAGGATCCTTACCAAATGACTTGAGGCGATCCTGCAGCAGGAAGACACGTACAAGATTGCGTGAGGTCGGTGTCATCATTAGATGACTGACTGAAGTGACCTCGGCATCCAGCATGGCTCGCTTATTGCTACCATGACGCTGCCAGAGATCTATCAATGCATAGGGTGCCGGGTAGTGTTCTTTTCGGGCCTTGTTACTGACCTGCTTGCGCAGATAACGTGCCAATAGCGGTCTGACAAGGGGGTGTGAGGTCAATTGCAAATACCATTTCGCCTGGTGTTTTTTGGGTTTTCTGCTGATGAAATAGCTGGCGGCAGACTCCATTTGACGCAGCGGAACAACAGCATCTAGCAGACCCATGCGTCGAGCGGGAGAGGCAAAGACGGTGCGGCCACTCAGCATAATATCCATTGCAGCTGGCGCACCGAGTAGTGGGATAGAGCGTGCAACACCGCCGAAACCCGGATGTATGCCCAGTTTTATTTCAGGCAGGCCGAGACGTGCATCGGTATCGGCGACCCGATAATCGCAGGCCAGTGCAAGCTCTGTACCGCCCCCCATGCAGACGCCATTGATCAGCGCCAGTGTTGGGCAGGGCAGACTCTCTATCATATCCATGACATGCTGGCCACGACGGATCAACGCCATGGTCTTAGCGGCATCTTCCAGTGCGGTGAACTCATTTATATCTGCACCAAAAATGAAGCCGTTCTTTTTTGCGGAGCGGATAACCAGCCCATCAGGCGGTTGATTATGCAGGTTCTCCAGAATAGTCTTCAGTTCATCCAGTACGGCATGTGAGAGTGAGTTTGCGCTGGTGTCTGCCCGGTCAAGAGAGAGCCAGATGACGTTAGTCGCATCGGTTTCCATGTGCCAGTGCAGAGACTGGTTTTTGTCTTTCTTTTCAGTCATCAATACGCTCCACCAGTACTGCACCACCCTGTCCACCGCCGATACAAAGCGAGGCAATGCCGCGTCTGCTATTAGTTCGTTTAAGTATCTCCAGAAGATGCAGTGTGATGCGGGCGCCAGTGGCACCTACCGGATGTCCGATGCTGACGCCGCCACCGTCAATATTCAGTTTGTTTTCATCCAGTTCTCCGAAAGCCGAACGTAGGTGAAGGTGCTGCCGGCAATATTTACTGTCGGCCCAGGCACGTTTACAGGCAAGCACCTGTGCCGCAAAGGCTTCGTTGATTTCCCAGAAATCGATATCATCTATCTTCAGACGCTGTCGTTTCAACAACGGTGTTGTAGCATGTACCGGCCCCAGTCCCATGATCGCCGGGTCGAGTGCCGCCCACTCACTGTCACACAGTCGGCCGAGTACCGGCAATTTATGCTGCTTGACGGCCTTTTCGCTGGCCAGTATCAGCAGGGCACAGCCATCGGTTATCTGGGCACTGTTACCTGCGGTGATTTTGCCGTATTTGCGATCAAATACCGGTTTCAGTTTTGCCAGTGATTCCATCGTGCTCTCACGCCGCAGTCCGTCATCATTTTCATAAAACTTACCTGCCCTGTCATAGACTGTCACCAGTTCTTCAAGATGCTTTTTATCCTGGGCCTTAGCAAGCCGCTGGTGGCTGGTGAGGGCATAGCGATCAATTTCCTCCCGATCAAGACCGAACTGATAAACCAGGTTTTCAGCCGTCTGGCCCATCGACAGATTTACCACTGGGTCGTGCAGGCCACAGATCAGGCCGATGACAGGTTTAAGATATGCAGGTCGCAGACGGCCAAGTGCAGCAAGCTTTTTTAATGGTGTGCGAGCCCGGCTAAATTCGGCCAGCCAGATCGTCATTTGCTCATTTAACAGAATGGGTGCGTGGCTCATTACTTCAACACCACCGGCCAGAATCAGGTCGGCATCACCCTGGGAAATATTGCGTGCAGCAGAATCCAGCGCCTGCATGCCGGAAGCGCAATTTCGTTGTACTGTCCAGGCAGGGGTTTCATTGCCACAGCCCAGCCGTAAGGCGATGATGCGAGCAATATTGACTTCATGCGGCCCAGGCATAACACAACCGACAATGACTTCGTCGATCACGTCAGCTGAAAAAGGTAACCGATTGAGCAGGGGTTTTCCTGTTGCCACTGCCAGATCAGCCGCATTAAACGGCCCGGGCTTACCACGGGCTTTGAGAAACGGACTGCGAGTTCCGTCAACAATATAGACTGGCTTACCTTTGATCATGATGATTTAAACTCAGTGTTCAGTGTTCAGTGTTCAGTTTTCGGTGTTCAGTTTTCGGTGTTCAGTAAAATCAAAACCGAACACTGAACACTGAAAACTGTTTTAACTCTTCTTTTTACGCGTTGCTTTCTTCTTTACCCGTTTAACCTTCTTCTTGCCCCTGGCGTTCTCAATTGCTCCTTTCGCTGGTTCGAACGAATCCACCTGAATACACTCGCGTCTTGCCGCCCAGGCACTGAGTAGTTGGTCACCTTCCTCGGTAGTAATAATTTCCTGCTCGATGGCTGCGTTTATCTTGTCAGTATCCGTGGCGATGTCGCTAAGCTGACCACGTAGGGCCTGCTGCAAACGCCTGTCTATGTCGGCTGTATTCACTAACTGATGCAGGGCATCTTCCAGTCGTCCGGTAGCTTCTTGCGGGTCGGTGCTGATGAAGATGCCAGAGATTAGACGATCACGCACCTCAGAGGGTTGTTGCAGTAGACGGGCAACATGGTGGTTAAGTCTGTCATTCGGTAGCTGGAAGCGCCTGCCCAGCGGGAAGGTGAGCAGTCTCAGCGTCCAGCCAACTGTCCTGACCGGCAGGTTGCGATAGAGTTCTAGCAGTGCTTCCTGTATCTGGTACAGGCAGTACTGGCTGGCCCAGTCTACTAGCACCCTGTCTGCTTTTTTCTCACCACTGTCCAGAAAATGTTTCAATACTGCAGATCCAAGATAGAGATGACTCAAGGCATCTGCCAGTCGACCGGATAAGGCCTCACGTCGTTTCAGGCTAGCACCAAGAAGCATCGCTGATGTGTCAGCAGCGACAGCAAAACAGGCGCTCATCCTGGAGATGTGCTGATAATAGCGACGGGCGGGACTGTTAGGGGCGGTAATTATACGCGCATCCGTCAATGCCAGTACCAGGCTGCGAGCCATATTGCTAATAGACCAGCCTATGTGACCAAACAGTGCCTCATCGAAATCCTTACTGCTTTGCGGGTTGTCTTTGTCCTGTGCTGCATGCATTTCTTTTAACAGATATGGGTGGCAGCGCACAGCACCCTGGCCGAAGACAATCATCGTGCGGGTAAGGATATTTGCTCCTTCAACCGTGATCCCAACAGGAACGCCCTGATAGGCATTCCCCACCAGGTTGCGCGGGCCGAGGGAAATACCGCTACCACCCTGTACGTCCATGGCATGATTGATAGTCTTACGCATCATTTCAGTCAGATTGTACTTCGCGATGGCTGACAGCACCGATGGCTTTTCGCCTATATCAACCGCAATACAGGTGAGACGGCGTGTTGCATCCATGATATAGGTGTAACCGGCGATTTTTGATAGGGCCTCTTCGACACCTTCAAAATGGCCAATGGGGATTTTGAACTGGTACCGAATGCGTGAGTATGCTCCTGTCATGGCAGACACTAATTTACCTGCACCAGCGCTGAGAGCGGGTAAGGAAATCGAGCGTCCGACTGCAAGAGATTCCATCAACATGCGCCAGCCCTGACCAATTCCATGTTCACCCCCGATGATCCAGTCTACAGGTATGAAGACATCCTTGCCCGAGTTGGGGCCATTCTGAAAAGGAACATTCAGTGGGTTATGCCGTTTCCCGATAGTGACACCTTTGGTATCGGTTGGAATCAGGGCAAGAGTAATCCCTAACGAGTCATCGTCACCAATTAGCCTGTCAGGGTCATAGAGCTTGAAGGCAAGACCGAGTACGGTGGCAACTGGACCCAGTGTTATATAACGTTTGTTCCAGTTCAGACGAATACCCAGCACATCCTTTTTTCCACCATGTTCCCCGTGACAGATCACCCCATAGTCAGTCATGGCACCGGCATCAGAGCCGGCCTCCGGTGCGGTCAATGCAAAGCAGGGTATCTCATCGCCTACTGCCAGGCGGGGCAGATAATAGTCTTTCTGTTCATCAGTACCATAGTGCAGTATGAGTTCAGCGGGGCCCAGCGAATTAGGAACCATGGTTGTCACTGCAGCAGTGATGCTGCGACTGGAGATTTTGGCGATGACGCAGGAATGGCCGTAGGCGGTAAATTCTAGACCGCCGTATTGTTTTGGAATGATCATGCCAAAAAAACGCTGTTTGCGCAGATAGGCCCAGACCTCAGCCGGCAGGTCTTTTTCCTTTTCGGTAATTTCCCAGTCATTGATTAGCTTACACAGCTCTTCCACAGGGCCATCGATAAAGGCCTGTTCATCAGCATTGAGACGAGCAGGTGGAGCTGATCGTAAGCGCTTCCAGTTGGGCTTGCCTGAAAATAGTTCAACATCCCACCAGACTGTCCCTGCTTCCAGTGCAATCCGCTCAGTTTCGGACATTTCTGGTAATAGTTTTCGAAACAGTGCAAGTAATTTGTCGCTGATTAATGAGCGACGCAGGTCATGTAAAAATAAAGGCGAGGCTATGATTCCGAGGAGTAGCAGGTTAAGCAGGGCAGCAGGTGTGCTAAGAGCGCCAAAAAATGACAAAAAGAGTATCCATATCACCAGAGCAGGTACCCAGATTCGGGCCGGTGAGCACAGATATGCCAGCGTGAGAAATAAGACTATAGAAGTTAACCACCACAACATGCGGGCCTCCTTTTTATTTATTCTTCATTCTATACCTTTCGACAGCAAAATATGCAAATTGTTCTAACCCCCCCCCTTTTTTTTATCTTTCCCCTTCGTCCCCCTCTTTCCACGGCATCTTGCTGTAACTTGCCTGGTTATCAAAGCTTTGCAGCGGAAACTTCAGGATATCGAACCAGGGTGAAAGGTCAAAGTCTAAAGGTGAGTACAATCGCGGATTACGACGATACAGAGACGTGTAGCCTAAGTCGTTTACAAGCAAAACAGGCAATATTGGATACTCGACGTTCTGGAAGGCCTCCGCAATCAGGGTGGAGCATACCGTGCGTGTCTCAGGTCCAGCATTATGATGGAACAGGCTTGTACGCCAGCGTCTGGGCAGGACGCCGTAGGGAAACATAAACCTGGCTAGATCGATGACCTGCCGTAGATCATAATCCGTACCCAGCTTTTCTATGACATAGGAAACGACTATGCTGCGGTCCTCCAGAGAGAGTTCATTCGGGCGGCAAAGACGCACACGAAAGCTGCGATAATCTTCCAATGGCGTGAGTATGGTGCCCTTACCGAGGATTGCTTCGATAAGTAAAGGTGTATCATCTGGACCGCTAAAGTACTCGCTAGTACGGTTACGTAAAGCTGGAATCGTATTGTCGCGTATGCGACCAATATAAATTGCCGCATGTGACCAGCGACTCTGGGTAACAGATTTGATGATGCGACTGATCTGACTCTGACCTTCCACCAGCAGGATGTCGCCAACCTTGATTTCATCAGATAGAAGATTGAAGTCACTCAGGAGATCGGCCGGGTGTTCCGGTTCATGGCTTAACCAGCCGATCAATTTGTGACGTGTCCAGTTGCTGATGCCCATTATCGATTTCTCGCTTATTTTTTGTCCTTTTTGTTTTTTCTTACCTTATAGACGAGTTTAAGCCATTTGAGTTGTTGAGTTTGATATCAGTTTCAAGTTTCAAGATCCAGGAGGAAAGAGGAAAGAAAGAGGACTGCAATTTTGATCTTCTTTTCCTCTTTCCTCTGCTTTTTAAGGGACACCTCGCGGCGAATGATTTTTTATTTATTGTAAAATCGCGTCGAGGGCGGTACTTCTACAATGTTAGAATGGCCAATCAAAGATAAGCAAGGTTATATCTGTGACAGAGAAAGAGCAACAAAACTATAATAATTATAATCGGAAAACAAAGATACGCAGCTATGTTCGTCGAGAAGGGCGGTTTACGCCCGCGCAACGATCTGCGTTTGAGTCGTTGTGGCCTGTTTACGGTATAGATGAGGTGTTAGGCTGCTGGGATTTCTGCAAAATGTTCGGTCGCGAATCAAAGGTTTTTCTTGAACTGGGTTTCGGCGATGGCCGGGTGTTAAAGACACTTGCGACACGTCATCCGGAAAATGATTATATTGGTATTGAAGTCCACCGCCCCGGTGTCGGGCGGATAATGCATGAAATGTATGAAGCTGGACTGAAAAATGTCCGGGTAATCTGTGAAGATGGCGATGTAATATTTCAGAAAAATATACCGCGGGATAGTTTGGCGGGAATTTCGATATTTTTCCCAGACCCATGGCATAAGAGAAAGCATAACAAACGCCGCTTGATACAGGCTGATTTTGTCCATATGGCTGCATCAAGGCTGCAGTTAGGTGGAATGCTTCATCTGGCAACTGACTGGGAGGACTATGCACGGCAGATGCTGGAGGTTCTATCATCGGAACCTTTATTAGAGAATAGCGGCGAGGAAAATGGTTTTGTTGAGCGTCCTGGTAGTCGGCCTTTGACGAAATATGAACAAAGAGGGATTCGTCTCGGTCATGGGGTGTGGGATTTGGTTTTCAGGCGTACAGAGACTATATAGTAGTGCCTATTGTTTTAAAAAACTTCTTGAGTAAATTATAGGGCACTCCATTAATCCATGAATATTCATGGATTAATGGAGTGCCCTATAGTCATTAGAAGCCTGTCGGACCTAAGTCCGAGAGGCTCCTGGCTAAATCTTTTCTTTCCCCTGTTCTCTCTGTGTCCTCTGTGGTGGAAGGATTTTTATTAAAAATATTGTGTTTGTAATTACCCTTCAGGCTTCAATTACTTCAACACCATTACTCGTGGCCATCAAAAGAATATCAGCCCCCCGCCTTGCGAACAGACCATTCGTAACTATTCCTGTAATGTGGTCAAGCTTTGTTTCCAGGTCTACCGGGTCGATTATGCTCATATTATTTATATCGAGAATAACGTTGCCATTATCGGTGGTAAAACCTTCTCGTAATACAGGCTGCCCACCCAGTTTAACGATTTCACGAGCGACATAGCTACGTGCCATTGGAATAACTTCGACAGGCAACGGGAAATTGCCCAGTACGTCGACCAATTTTGAATCATCGGCGATACAGACAAATTTTTCACTCGCAGCCGCGACAATTTTTTCACGTGTCAATGCACCACCGCCACCTTTTATTAAATGCAGGTAACGTGTGGTTTCATCTGCACCGTCTATATATAGCTGCAGTTCGCCAGCACTATTCAAATCCATTACGGGTATGCCATGCCCACGCAATCGCTCAGCTGAGGCTTCGGAGCTCGCGACGGTACCGTCCAGCTTGCTTTTAATTCTGGCCAGGCCATCAATAAAATAATTTGCTGTAGATCCTGTGCCGACACCAACTATCATGCCGGATTTAACATATTCCAGAGCGGCTTCAGCTGAAGCCTTTTTCAATTCATCCTGAGACATTCAGGTTCTCCTGATTTCTGATACTATTCATATGGGCGCTTCTATTAAATAAACTACTGAAAGCTGATTAGGATAACTCGTTGCGGGCAGGTGGAAAAGAAAAATTATGAAATGTGAGCAAAAGAAACGGATGAGTGTGCCGGAAAGATATCTGCGCAGGATATTGACCGCGCAGATATATGATGTGGCGAAAGAAACGCCGCTGGAAGTTGCGAAGACCCTCAGCGAGCGCCTGCAGAACCGGATTTTTTTAAAACGCGAGGATTTACAGGCAGTTTTTTCGTTTAAATTGCGTGGTGCCTACAACAAGATGGCAAATCTTACGCAAGCAGAAATGAAAAGTGGAGTCGTTGCGGCTTCAGCCGGGAACCATGCCCAGGGGGTCGCGCTAGCTGCGCGTAAACTGGGCATCAAGGCAACCATTTTTATGCCGGATACGACCCCGGGGATTAAGGTCAATGCGGTACGCGGCTATGGTGCCACCACAAAACTAACCGGAGACAGCTATGATGACGCTTATCAGGCAGCGATACGCTATTGTAAGGATAAAGGGGGTGTGTTTATCCACCCATATGATGACCCGTATGTGATAGCAGGCCAGGGAACCATTGGTTTTGAAATCCTCAAGCAGCATAAATCACTGCCCGATATGATCTTTGTACCTGTGGGTGGTGGTGGGTTGATTGCCGGTATCGCGGTCTACGTCAAAATGTTATGCCCAAATATAAAGATCATTGGTGTGGAACCGGAGGATGCGGATGCAATGAAGCGGTCACTGGAGGCAGGCCGTCGTGTGAGATTGAAAGAAGTCGGGATATTCGCTGACGGTGTGGCAGTTAAGCAGGTTGGCAGGGAAACATTCAAACTGGCACGAGATTTTGTTGATGAAGTAATCACTGTTAGTACAGATCAGATTTGCGCCGCCATCAAGGATATCTTTGAGGACACCCGATCAATCACTGAACCAGCCGGTGCATTGGCTGTTGCAGGGATAAAAAAATATGTTGCCGAGCATAATTTAACGGGCCTTGATCTGGTGGCAGTGACATCGGGTGCCAATATGAATTTTGACCGGCTGCGTCATGTTGCAGAGCGTGCCGAAATCGGTGAGCGCCGAGAAGGAATTATTGCTGTTACTATTCCCGAGCGACCGGGTAGTTTTCGAACTTTCTGTTCAGTACTCGGCAGGCGCGGGATCACTGAATTTAACTATCGTTACAGCAGTGCAGATAAGGCCCATGTTTTCGTTGGCCTGCAGGTGCAGGATCCGGAAGAGCTGGTTGGTCTATTGGAAAAATTACACAGCAAAGGCTACGAGGCGATTGACATGAGCGATAATGAGATGGCGAAAATGCACATGCGCCATCTTGTCGGTGGCCATGCCGGCCATGCCAATAATGAGCGGCTGTTCCGTTTCCGTTTTCCGGAACGTCCTGGTGCCCTGTTGGGTTTTCTAAGTAAAATGGGCAAAACCTGGAATATAAGTTTGTTCCACTATCGCAATCACGGTGATGATTTTGGTCGCGTTTTAGTTGGTATGCAAGTGCCGCCTAAAGAGAAAAAGGCATTTCAGTTGTTCCTTAAGGAGCTTGGATATTCTTATATTGAAGAGACGGATAATCCAGCTTATAAATTATTTCTAGGGTAAAATTGGTAATATAAAAAAGAACACAATAAGGGGAGTTAATAATGACACAAACTAAAGTACTGCTTGACGAGTCAGAAATACCCACTCATTGGTATAACGTCGTGAGTGATTTCCCGAACCCACCGGCACCCCCGCTGGGGCCGGATGGACAGCCCATCGGTCCGGAGGCACTGGCCCCACTGTTCCCTATGGCATTGATTGAACAAGAAGTGTCTGCGGAACGCTGGATCGAAATTCCTGAAGAAGTGCGGGAGATCTATCAGTTGTGGCGTCCTTCTCCTCTGTACAGGGCACACAGACTGGAAAAGGCTCTCGGTACGCCGGCAAAGATTTTCTACAAGTATGAAGGTGTCAGTCCGGCAGGGTCGCATAAGCCGAATACAGCGGTAGCGCAGGCCTACTACAACAAGCAGGCAGGCATTACCAAACTGACCACCGAGACCGGGGCTGGTCAATGGGGATGTGCACTGGCACTTGCTGGGCAGATGTTCGGCATCAGCGTACGCATTTTTATGGTAAAGGTTAGCTATGACCAGAAGCCGTTCCGTCGTTCCATGATGCAGACATGGGGTGCAGATGTGTTTGCAAGTCCGACGGATATTACCAATGCCGGGCGGAGTATACTGGCCGGTGATCCAGACTCACCCGGTTCATTGGGAATCGCTATATCAGAAGCAGTAGAAGAGGCGGCATCCCGTGACGATACCAACTATGCATTGGGTTCTGTACTCAACCATGTATTACTTCACCAGACAGTCATCGGTCAGGAAGCGCAGAAGCAGTTCGCGAAGATTGGTGAATACCCGGATATGGTCTTTGCGCCATGTGGCGGCGGATCAAACTTTGGCGGTGTTGCTTTTCCATTCTTCGCTGATAATGCGGCAGGTAAAAATGTACGGCTGGTCGCTGTCGAACCCACATCTTGCCCGACACTGACGCGTGGCCACTATGCCTACGACTTTGGTGATACGCTGGGCATGACGCCACTACTGTTACAGTACACATTGGGGCATGATTTTATCCCACCGAGTATTCATGCGGGCGGGCTGCGCTATCATGGTGATTCAACACTGGTGTCTCAAATGTATAAGGAAGGTTTGATCGAGGCAGTAGCCGTGCCACAGATCGCCACTTTTGAAGCAGGTGTGACGTTCGCTCGCTCTGAAGGCATAGTGGCGGCTCCTGAATCAAACCACGCAATTAGAGCTGTCATTGATGAAGCCCTGCGTTGTAAGGAGAGCGCGGAAGAAAAGACGCTGTTTTTTAACCTGTCAGGGCATGGCCATTTTGATATGGCCTCGTATGACCAATACTTTGCTAACGAGCTGGTGGATTATGAATACCCCGAAGCTGAGATAGAACGGGCGTTGCATAATTTGCCGAAAGTAGCGGCAGGTTAAAGGCAGAGGAAAGAGGAAAGGTAAAAGAGGAAAGGTTGTCAAAACCAGAAATGACGCTTGTATCTCAAATCAAGCTGAAGCAATGTTGTAGGTGCGAATTCACACAGATTTTGTCCGAATGAATTCGTACCTACAATAATCAAATCCGGCACTTTTGTACTACCCGAATTTAAAAAATCTTAGTTTATCCCCAGTAACTCTACCTCAAACACCAGCGTCGCATTCGGTGGGATAACGCCGCCGGCTCCCTGTGTGCCATAACCAAGATTTGCCGGGATAGTGAGTTTGCGTGTACCACCTATTTTCATTCCGACAACGCCTTCATCCCAGCCACGTATGACATTCCCGGCACCGAGCTTGAATTTAAATGGGTCGTTCCGATCCTTGCTGGAATCGAATTTATTGCCGTCTGTTAGCCAGCCGGTATAATGGACGGTGACCATCTGTCCTGCTGTGGCAATATCGCCATCACCTTCAGTGATGTCGTCATATTTTAGACCGGAGTCGGTTATTTTTTCAGACATGTGTCGTTTCTCTTTTTGTTAGAAATAAAAAATGTGAGAATACCATATCCCGGAAGTAAGACGGTTACTGATCGTCTGCGGTTATAACAATTAATCAGAGGTTCCTTAATGTATTTATTGTGTTACTTCGCTGATGGCCTGCGGTGGTCTGGCAATAGTTGTTGCTGTAACAGAATACTGTCTGCCATTTCTTTTGATTATCAGGGTTACCTTTTCACCGGGTTTTTTGCCTGAAATAACTACCAGTGCATCCTGGCCGCTTTTGACTTTTTTACCGTCAATACCGGCGATGACGTCGCCCGGCTCCAGTCCAGCTTTATGGGCGGGTCCGTTACGAACGATTGCTGTAATGATTATGCCTTCAGTGGTTTCCAACTGCAGGGATTCTACCAGTCTCGGGGTTAATGCATGACCTTCGAAGCCCAGCCATCCGCGCACTGCGTGACCGTATTTTATTAGTTGTTCCATGATATTTTTGGCCATCTTGCTAGGGATGGCGAAGCCAATCCCCTGTGATCCGCCGCTACGCGAGAATATAGCGGTATTGATTCCTATCAGTTTGCCATATGCATCGACCAGTGCACCACCGGAGTTACCGGGGTTGATGGCGGCATCGGTCTGGATAAAGTTTTCGAACGTGTTGATGCCAAGCCGGGTGCGTCCTGTAGCGCTGACTATGCCCATAGTCACTGTCTGACCGACACCAAATGGGTTACCTATGGCCAGTACCACATCACCAATTTCCAGTTGTTCAGAATCACCGATAGTAATTACCGGCAGATTGTTGAGATCGATCTTCAATAAGGCAATGTCTGTTTCCGGGTCAGTGCCGATTACTCTTGCAGTACTGCTACGACCATCTTTTAGAGAGACCTGGATAGTGTCGGCACCCTGTATGACATGGTTGTTTGTCAGTATATAGCCATCCGGATTGATAATCACACCAGAACCCAGACTGTTTTCGATGCGCTTGCGTGCTATAGAACCGTCGACTATCAAATTACCAAACATTTGTTTGAACACGGGATCACTGAAGTAGGGGTGGCTGCGAACAGTAACAACTTTTTCTGTATTGATGTTTACCACAGCGGGAGAAGCAGCCTTAACCGCTGATGAGTAGGAAACGGGGCCGGAACCCGCAGGAGGTCTTGCTTCAGCGACTTGAAAAAAAGGCTGTTTGCTGTCTTCCTGCGTTGTAAATACGCTGAAGTTGGTGAAGAAGTAAGTAAAAAAAGCGGCCACAAACAGGGTAACCGAAATGGTTTTGACGAATGCTTGCATGGATGTACCTATCTCTTTCAACAGAAAAATATTTATTTTAGGGATTAAGTCAAGAACCCCAGCCTCTAAAAAGAGTTATAATATAATACGCCGACGCCTGACGTACGTCTTGAAAAAAAGCCCTACTATGATAGAATATCAGTACATACTAATACGTGCATAGTTTTTTTCCTCACAAAGTATTCGTAGTTTTTGCTATTATCTGCGAACTTTTTAAATTTGGTGACTAGAAAGCGTGACTCGGGTGGTCATTTTATTGTGCCATGTAGTTGTTAGAAAATTCAGCGATGTCCAGTTTGTCCTGCCAGGCAGGTTCGATTTGAGGTAAATTCATGAGTGATCAGAATGTAAATAAAGGCAGGCGACGCATGTTGATCCTGACCACATCAGCCATAGGTGCTGTCGGTGTCGGTTTCGCAGCAACGCCATTTATCCTGAGTATGATGCCAAGTGCCAGAGCAAGAGCTGCTGGTGCCCCGGTTGAAGTTGATTTTAGTAAACTGGATGTGGGGGTGTTGCTCACCGTCGAGTGGCAGGGAAAGCCGATATGGTTTGTTAAACGCACGGATGCCATGATGGAAAAGCTTAACACGATAGCTGATTTACTTGTTGACCCTGACTCTAATGTCGAAACACAACAGCCTGTGTATACAAAGAACTTACCCCGTTCCCAGGAAAAATATCCATACATATCTGTCATGATTGGTATTTGTACCCATCTCGGATGTGTGCCACTGGATAAATTTCCTGTCGGTCGTGCTTCGGGTATGGGTGCTGACTGGCCGGGTGGTTATTTCTGTCCCTGTCATGGTTCCAAATTTGATATGGCCGGTCGTGTTTTCAAGAATGTTCCTGCGCCTACCAATCTGGTCATACCGCCATACCGCTTTTTAAGTGAAACACTGGTTATTGTTGGTGAGAATCCAGAGGAGGCCAAAGCCTGATGGAAAAGTTAATGTCCTGGATTGATGATCGTTTCCCACTAACACAGGTGTGGGAAGAACACATGGCGAAGTATTACGCGCCAAAGAATTTTAACTTCTGGTATTACTTCGGATCGTTGGCTATTTTGGTGCTGGTGATGCAGATTTTTACCGGAATTTTTATGGCGATGTATTACAAGCCGGATGCAGAACTGGCATTTGCTTCTGTTGAATATATTATGCGTGATGTCCCGTGGGGCTGGTTGATCCGCTATATGCATGCCATCGGAGCATCCATGTTTTTCATCGTGATTTATCTACACATGTTCAGAGCGATGATCTACGGTTCCTACCGGGGTCCACGCGAACTGATCTGGTTATTCGGCATGGTAATTTTCGTTGCGCTGATGGCGGAATCCTTCATGGGCTACCTGCTGCCATGGGGCAATATGTCCTACTGGGGTGCCCAGGTAATCATCAATCTGTTTGGTGCCATTCCCTATGTTGGCGACATCCTGGTCGAATGGCTGCGCGGTGATTATGTAATTTCTGATGCCACGCTGAATCGTTTTTTCGCCTTCCATGTGATTGCTGTTCCCCTGGTTCTTGTAATCCTGGTGTTCCTGCACATTGTCGCACTGCACAAAGTGGGTTCGAATAATCCGGATGGCATAGAGATCAAGAAAACCAAGGATGAAAATGGCATTCCATTAGATGGTATTCCTTTCCATCCTTACTACACTGTTAAAGATATAGTCGGTGTTATTGTCTTCCTGATGGTGTTCTCGGCGATTATATTCTTTATACCTACGCTCGGTGGCTGGTTTCTCGAGGCGGACAATTTTATCCCGGCGAATCCAGTGTCCACGCCACCACATATTGTCCCGTTGTGGTATTTCACACCGTATTATTCAATCCTGCGTGCTGTGACCTGGGCATGGTTGCCGGGTGGAGCGAAACTGTGGGGCGTTATCGCCATGGGTTCTTCCCTGGTGGTTCTGTTCTTCCTGCCCTGGCTGGATAGATCACCTGTAAAATCGATTCGTTATCGTGGCTGGATTTTTAAAGTAGCACTGGCTCTCTTCGTCATTGCCTTCCTGATGCTGGGCTGGCTAGGTACGCAACCGGTAGGTGGGATCAATACCGTATTGGCCCAGCTCGGTATGCTTATCTACTTCGGTTTCTTCCTGCTGATGCCTATTTACACAAGACTAGACAGCACTAAACCAGTTCCAGAGAGGTTAACATAATGAAGAAGCTATTCCTGTTGATTGCTCTGGTAAGCATGCCAGCATTTGCATCTGGCGGAGAACATCTGGATACGGTCGATATTGATATGAATGATATCCCATCATTGCAAAGAGGTGCGGGTATTTTTGTTAATTACTGTCTGTCTTGCCACAGCGCGGCTTATATGCGCTATAACCGCATGGCAAAGGATCTGCAGATTCCCAAAAAGGTGGTAAAAGACAACATGTTGTTTACTACTGACCGGATTGGTGAATTGATGATTGCAACCATGCCGGCCGAGGATGCCAAGAAGTGGTTTGGCACGGTACCACCTGATTTGTCTTTGGTTGGACGCTCACGTGGCCCTGAATGGATTTACACTTATCTACGCAGTTTCTATCTCGATGACAGTTCCCCATCAGGCTGGAACAACGTTCTGTTTGATAATGTGGCCATGCCACATGTTTTGTACAAACTGCAGGGTGCTCGTCACGCTATTTTCAAGAAAAATGAGGACGGCGTGAAAATATTTGAGCGTTTTGAAATGGTCAAGCCGGGTTCATTGAATGAAGAAGAGTATGACACTGTGGCTCGTGATTTAACCAACTTTCTGGTTTACATGGGCGAACCCGTGCAATTGATAAGATATAAGCTGGGTGTATATGTTCTCATTTTTCTGGCAATTTTCCTGGTCTTTGCCTACCTGTTGAAAAAGGAATACTGGAAGGATGTACACTGATTCTACCAACATCTGAATATCAGTACGGGGGCGCAAGTGTAGTGTTTCATATTATTTGAAACACTACACTCGGCCCCCGTACGTGTTTTCAGGTGGTATACTTTCGACAGTATAATCTGTGGCTCCCTAGATCTACTACGCAGGATAATGAATATGAACATGTCTTCACCAGCAAGAAAGCCTATCATGACGCTCTACTCAGGTTATGACTGCACCTACAGCCATGCTTCTCGAATTGTATTGTTTGAAAAAGACGTTGATTGCAAAATTGAGTATGTGGATTCAAGTGAAATATCAGAGGTTCTGGCAGACCTCAATCCTTACAATGAAACACCAACCCTTATTGATAGAGAGCTGGTGCTATACAGTTCCACATTAATTAATGAATACCTGGACGAGCGTCTGCCGCATCCTCCGCTGATGCCAGTAGATCCTGTCAGTCGTGCCCGTGCACGATTGATGGTAAGGCGTATCTACCGTGACTGGACTCGGTTGTTACCGGTTTGTATAGGTAAAGATGCTAAAAAAGCTACCGAAGCCCGCATGGCTATCCGCGATGGCCTAACCGCCCTTTCTCCTGTTTTTGCTGTACAGGCGTATTTGCTTGGTGAGGATTTCAGCCTTGTAGACTGCTATATGGCAGCACTACTATGGCGTTTACCCAGTTGTGGTGTAGAGATGCCCCCACAGGCAAAGTCGGTTAGTGAATACGCTCATCGTCTGTTCAGTCGCCGTGCTTTCCAGCAGAGTCTGAGCGAAATCGAACGGGGTCTGCGTCAGAAAAAGTCAGCCTGATCAGGCTGACCGGTACCCATGACTACCACCCGTCCGTATCTGATTCGGGCAATCAGCGAATGGGCCTGCGAAAACGACCTGACACCTCATTTACTGGTTAACGCCCTCGAAGAGGGTGTGGTTGTTCCCACACAATTTATCAATGATGGCCAGATAATTCTGAACATCAGTCTCTCTGCCGTACAGGGTTTAGAACTGGGCAATGAATGGATACTTTTCAGTGCCCGTTTCTCCGGCAAGTCAATGAATATAGAGGTGCCTGTTAATGCTGTGCTGGCAATTTATGCTCGGGAAAACGGTCAGGGTATTTACTTTCATGAAGAGGGTGGCACACCGGAACCTGATGGTGATAATGATGAGATTAACCCTGTGGACAAGCAGGTTACAAAGAAACAGGAAAAGCCTCGCTTGAAAGTGGTCAAGTAATCACCATATACTAGCCCGAATGTTAGCTAAACAATGTTCGGATTAGTAAGCCTGTTCCATCACCTACTTCAGCTTAGCGGAAACTCCCATGCAGCAATATCGTGGTACGACTATTCTTTCAGTACGACGGGGCAATACTGTCGTTATAGGCGGTGATGGCCAGGTCTCACTTGGCAACACTGTCATGAAAGGAAATGCGAAGAAGGTACGACGTCTGTACAGAGAACAGGTGATTGCAGGTTTTGCCGGGGGTACCGCAGATGCCTTTACCTTGTTTGAACGTTTTGAAGCCAAGCTCGAGAAACATCAGGGGCACCTTGTACGCTCAGCCGTTGAGCTGGCAAAAGACTGGCGCACAGACCGTATGTTACGCCGTCTTGAGGCATTGCTTGCCGTGGCAGATAAAGATGCTTCGTTAATCATCTCAGGTAATGGCGATGTCATTGAGCCTGAGCAGGGTATCATGGCTATTGGTTCCGGCGGTGACTTCGCAAAGTCCGCAGCACTGGCACTAGCTGCAAATACCGATCTGGATGCAAAAGCTATCGTAAAGAAAAGCCTCGTCATTGCCTCTGACATCTGCATCTATACCAATTCAAACCTAGCGATAGAAACCCTGGAATACTGATATGTTGAGTGGAGTGTTTCATATAATTTGGCGATTAAGAGGTTCACAAATGGTTCAAGACAAGGCGCAGATCGCAGGCAATGGCAATTCCCTTGCCAAGAACTGCAACGCCGTATTGGACCATTTGTGGGTCTCCCTTCGGGCGAGGCGAGAAGCCGTCATCTACGGCGTTAGGTTCCTGGCAAAGGGAATAACCATTTACTGCGAAACCTGCCTTGTAGCTAACGGCTTCTCGTCACGCTTAATCGTCAAATAATATGAAACAGAACACTAGTATGACCCCCCGTGAAATAGTTCATGAACTGGACAAGCATATTATCGGACAGGATTCAGCAAAGAGAGCCGTTGCCATAGCACTGCGTAATCGCTGGCGCCGATCACAAGTGAGCGACACCAACCTCAGAACGGAAATTACACCGAAAAATATTCTAATGATAGGTCCTACCGGTGTCGGCAAGACAGAAATAGCCAGACGTCTTGCACGGCTTGCCAATGCGCCTTTTATTAAAGTAGAGGCCACCAAATTTACTGAAGTGGGCTACGTTGGTAGAGAAGTGGATTCAATTATTCGCGACCTGGTCGACATGGCAGTCAAGATGTTGCGTGTACAACAGGTAGAAAAGCTGAAACCCAGGGCTGAGGATGCGGCGGAAGAAAAGGTACTCGATATCCTGATCCCGCCCGCACGTGATGCTGGATTTGAAGACACAGAAAAAAAGGATGATGGAGCCGCGCGTCAGGTATTTCGCAAGAAATTACGCGAAGGTAAACTCGATGACAAAGAGATAGAAATTGAAGTCAGCGCTTTTACTCAGGGAGTAGAAATACTCGGCCCGCAGGGTATGGAAGAACTGACCAGCCAGATCCAGGGTATGTTTCAAAACATGGGCACTAAAAATACCAAAAAACGCAAGGTAAGAGTCAAGGAGGCGCTAAAGCTGCTGACTGAAGAGGAGGCTGCCAGCATGATAAATGAAGATGACATCAAGATAAATGCAGTTGATCTGGTAGAACAAAACGGTATCGTATTTCTTGACGAAATAGACAAAGTGGTAGGGCGTAGTGAAACCAGTGGCGCGGATGTCTCACGTGAAGGGGTGCAGCGTGATCTGTTGCCACTTGTCGAGGGTTCTACCGTGTCCACAAAATATGGCATGGTAAAGACAGACCATATATTGTTTATAGCTTCCGGTGCCTTCCACCTCGTTAAACCTTCGGATCTTATCCCTGAACTGCAGGGAAGGTTACCTATTCGCGTTGAACTTGATGCCTTAAGCGCAGATGATTTTTCTAGAATACTGACTGAACCGGATGCATCACTGACCGAACAGTATTCAGCCCTGATGAAAACTGAAGAATTTGATCTGTCATTTTCCGAAGACGGCGTAAAACGAATTGCAGAAGTTGCCTTTGAAGTGAATGAAAGAACCGAAAATATTGGTGCTCGCCGCTTACATACCCTAATGGAGGCACTGCTGGACGTTGTTTCATTTGAAGCCTCGGACAAGGCAGGTGAATCGGTTATTATTGATGCTGCGTACGTGGATGAGCATGTGGGGGATCTGGTTGAGAATGAGGATTTAGCTCGCTATATTTTGTGATTTTATCCTTCGTTCTGGGCGGGTTAGGTGCCTGTAATTAGTTCTGCGTTTTTCGTCCTTTATGTAGGTACCCCGCCTCGGTGTGATTCTGTTTCATAAGGGATTGTAAACCTGAGATCATCGTACCGAGCGATGTTCCTACATTCCGTACCCTTAGTCTTTAGTCTTTCCCCTTTCCCTTTTAACCTTTCCTCTTTCCTCAGCTTTAAAGTTGAAGTATTTCCGCACCTTGAGTACGATACAACAAGCTAATTCACTATAAATTATCTGGTAGCGATGTCTGATGATGTGGCCGTAAGAGGGCTTTTAGAAGAGGTGTTACCAAAACGGGGGAACGGATCCCTGTTCCCTTTGTGCTTATGAATAGTGCTGCTAAATCCAGCAGCAAAAAAAGTCGGTTGCCTGAGGGCTACAGAGAAGAAGTATGTACCCATATGATCTGGTAAATCAGTTATTGCCAGAGATGACTGATTTGTTGCATTAATCAGATACGAATGAACATTATCGAAGAGAGTAAGGATGAACAAACTTGCGGATGAAGAACAAACTATCGCAAATCCAGGGATTATTTCACCAAAACAAATTATTGCAGCAGTAGTCTTTGCAGGGCTTGCGCTGTATCTGGCAACCATAGTGCCCACAACTGAGATTGCATGGATTAGCGCGATTCTGATGCTGACGATCTATCTGTTTGCGTTTGAAGTGGTGGGAGTTGATGTTGCAGCAGTAACTATAATGGTGCTGTTGGGGCTGACAACGTTCCTGGCACCATTGATGGGTTTGGAACAGGGTCTGGTGGATAATAAGCACCTGTTTGATGGCTTCGCTTCAAACGCAGTAATGTCCATCATTGCTGTCATGATAATTGGAGCCGGTCTCGATAGGACAGGCATCATGGGTACGGTGGCAGCACTAATACTCAAGTATGGCGGCACCACAGAGAAGCGCATAATTCCAATTGTTTCTGCCACAGTAGGGGTGATCTCATCGTTTATGCAGAATGTTGGGGCTGCTGCGCTTTTCCTGCCGGTAGTTTCGAGAATATCTGCTCGCTCGGGACTACCTATGTCGCGCTTGCTCATGCCTATGGGTTTTACTGCAATTCTTGGTGGTACCATGACTATGGTGGGTTCAAGCCCATTGATCCTGTTGAATGACCTGATTCTAAGCTCTAACAAAGCACTTCCAGCAGAACAGCAGATGGAGACCTGGGGCCTGTTTTCAGTTACCCCGGTAGGGATTGTATTGATAACAGCAGGTATTATTTATTTTGTAGTAGCGGGCCGCTTCGTATTACCCGCAACCAGAAGTGAGAGTAATACTCGCGGTACTGACCCGATGAGATATTTTCATGATGTTTATGGCGTAGATTACACGCTTAACGAACTGGTGGTTCCAGATGCCAGTGAGCTGGTTGGAAAAAAGCTGGATGATATAGAGACAATTTACCGGGTGCGGATAATCGCCAGTAAGCGTCCCGGTGAGGAACCAAGGGTTGGCCCCGGAGCCCATGCACGCGATACTGAGATACGGAAAGGGATGGTGCTAGGTGTGATAGCGGATCCTGGCGATCTGGCGCACTTCGTTGAGAAATACGGTTTGAAAAAACGTAAAGGGCTGAGGAGCTTTTCTGAATCACTAGCTGCCACTAAAGCCGGTATTGCCGAGGTGGTTATCCCCCCCGGTTCCAGCCTGATAGGGAAAAGTGCCCGTGATATCTGGATGCGCAAGACTTATGGTCTGGCAATGATAGGACTTCATCGTAACGGTGAAACGATGCGAGAGGGAGACGATATAAGAAATTTACCGTTTCAGGCTGGTGACACACTTGTAGTACATACATCCTGGGAGACGCTGGCAAGGACAGAAAAGGATCGCAACTTTGTCGTAGTGACTACTGAATACCCACGTGAGGAATTGCGGCCGAACAAAGTATTAGCTGCCGCGATTAGCTTTTCCATTGCACTGGCTTTAGTTCTGTTCACGGATATACGACTTTCCGTAGCATTGTTGACGGGCGCAATGGGAATGGTTCTTTCGGGCGTATTAAATATCGAAGAGGCCTATGAGGCAGTGAGCTGGAAAACGGTTTTTCTGCTGGCTTCACTTATACCCTTAGGGCTGGCAGTTGAGACTACCGGTACGGCAAAGTGGATTGCAGATCAGGTGCTTGTAGTAGTTGGGCATATGCCCGTTTGGGTCATTCAGACCTCAGTAGCTGTGCTGGCGACTTTTTTCACCCTGGTCATGTCGAATGTCGGGGCAACAGTTTTGCTAGTACCTCTTGCTGTCAATATTGCTATAGGAGCGGGTGCCAGCCCGGCTGTGTTTGCCTTGACCGTAGCCCTTGCGACTTCAAATTCATTCCTTCTTCCTACACATCAGGTAAATGCCCTGATTATGGGACCAGGCGGATATCGGGTTGTGGATTTTATGAAAGCAGGCGGGGGTATGACTGTGCTATTTCTTGTTGTGTTGATAATTATGATGAGTTTGGTGTTCTAGATAGATCAGTACTGGCTCGCATCTCCATAGTTTTTTGAAGAAATTTACTTATAAGAAGCCTTTGATTAAGGAACCTCTGATTAATTCTGGACGATGTAGATTGCGATCTAAAATGTTCAGGTTTGAGGCGCAAATCGCACGTAATAGCTG
>ENA-ORDP01000251-ORDP01000251.1-marine-sediment-metagenome-genome-assembly--contig:-NODE-251-length-36232-cov-32.185588_pt1 | contig 36232 bp, 35 predicted proteins | sample MGYA00248627_ERZ508539 | MGnify/ENA primary metagenome ERZ508539 (study PRJEB26208, sample SAMN05571518) | marine sediment metagenome | biome: deep sea; feature: Hydrothermal vent; material... | reverse complement strand
GCCGTGCAGAACACTGGACCGTGGTCAGTGGTGAGGCGCTGGTTACTGTGGGGGATCAGGAAATCCTGCTCAAACCGGGACAGTCCGTGGATATTCCAAAGGGTGCAGTACACAGAATGACGAACCCCGGGGACATCCCGCTGGTGCTGGTTGAGGTACAGATGGGGGATTATTTCGGGGAAGACGACATTATTCGGCTGGAGGATGACTATGACCGCTGCTCGTAGTACGCATAACATTCGGCCGGTGATCGAACGCTGCCCGGCTAATCCAATTCTGACAAAAGAAGATATCCCCTATCCAGTGGAGACCGTACATAACGCCGGCGTCACACGTTACGACGGTCGCACCATCATGCTGTTTCGATCCCATTTACGCAGCGGCCGGTCGATCATCGGCATCGCTGAAAGTGAGGACGGCTTCAAATTCACCGTCGGCCCGAAGCCGTTCCTGGTGCCGTCAACAGATGGCGCCTTTGGCGAGTATGAGGCTTTCGGGGTAGAGGACCCCAGAATATCGTGTATAGATGGCGAATACCTGATTACCTACAGCGCCTATTCGCGCCACGGTGTGCGTATCGGGCTGGCCAGGACCTACGATTTCAGATCCATTGAGCGCGTGGCACTGATTACGCAGGCGGACATGCGCAACGTCGTCATCTTCCCGCAAAAATTCAACGGCCGTTACGCCCGCCTGGATCGCCCGCATTCGGAGATCAGCCCCTGGTCCGTGTGGCTGTCGTGGTCGCCGGACCTGGTGCACTGGGGCGATTCCGAGGTGGTGATGAAACCGGTGCAATATCACTGGGACGAGTCGAAAATCGGTCCCGGTGCGACCCCGATTCGCACCGGGCGCGGCTGGCTCAGCATTTACCACGGGGTATTCGAGACCATGGACGGGGCGGTCTACCGCCTTGGCGTGGCGCTGCACGATCTTGCCAATCCGGCGAAGATTATCGGCGTCTCGGATGAATGGGTGCTGGCCCCGGAGGATCCCTGGGAGATCACGGGCTATGTACACAACGTCGTTTTTACCTGTGGCGCAGTCGCAGATGACGACGGTGGTGTAAAGATTTACTGGGGTGGTGCAGACACCGTGATGTGCGCCGGGACCGCGCGCCTAGACGACCTGGTAGACCTGTGCCTCAGCAACAGCCGGTCACCCTGTTAAACGATGCCTGCCGAGTGACATTTGCATAGCTAATATTACTGTATTTAGATTCTCTGCTGACAAACTACCAGTTACGATCATCCTTTCGGTTACCCTGATTGACTTTATCGTTTTTTCCAATGTGGAAAGCGCCTGGTTGTTAGCGGCTTACTGGTTGATATTGATTCTACCCAGGGGCGTGTGCTACTCGATTTCGATTGTAGACAACCTGATGCCCCTGGCGCAGCGTTCTCGGAAAGTGTAGTTTGGCCCGGTTTGAGACCGCATGGCTGAACAACGATAGGCTTGGAGTCCTCACCAACCCGTAACCGCTCCTGAGATTGATAGTATGGTAGTATCTGGAGGTTCCGTGATGCTCGTTTTGTCCGCTTCATGACTCCCGCTGACAGGTTTCCGCATTCAAGGTCGGGCTACGATGGTTTATCGCCCGTCAGAATATTGACTAAGTGAACAGAAACCAGGGACTGGCGCAACCGGAGTGCTTAGTTGTGTGGATTATAACGTACCTCTTGTGCAGCAGAGCTGAGCCTTCAACGGGTGTTTTTCCTGAAAAGAACACCTTTATTGAGAGCGCGCGAAGGAGACCAGCAACGAAGTGACCAGGATCAGGATTACACGTATTCGGCGTCAGAAACTGCGTGCGTTTTTTAAACCAGAGATTGCAGTGAACGACTTACTCTGCGAGGGCCGACTATGACTGATTCCAACCGCATTACCACAGCACTTTTACTAGCCGCAGGGACGGGAACCCGCCTGCGACCACTGACCCGGAACGCCCCGAAGTGTCTCACCGAGGTCGATGGCCGCCCGATCCTCGACCGCCTGGTTCACACCCTGCGGGCAAAGGGTATTGAGCGGCTGGTGGTGGTACTTGGTCACCAGGGCGACCAGATCCGTGAATTTCTGCGCCACAAGGCGGGCGACATGCGGGTCGATTATGTTTTCAATCCCGAGTACCGAACCACCAATAACCTCTACTCCCTGTGGTTGGCCCGCCAGCAGATTCAGGAACCGTTCCTGCTGGTGGAAAGTGATCTGGTTTTCGACGCATCGATGCTGGATGACCTGCTCTATCCGGACCGGATCGCGATTTCCAGGCTGCGCCCCTGGATGAACGGTACTACGGTGGCGCTCGGTTCCGGGAACCGGGTTGCAGAGTTCCGCCCCGACTGCGAGCAACATAATGCTACGCTCCACTACAAGACGGTGAACCTCTACAGCCTGTCGCTGAAAACCTGGCAGACAATGGAAGAACGGTTGAGCGACTACGTGTCAGATGGCAGGCTCGGAGTGTATTACGAAGCTGTTTTCGCCGATATGGTTGCCGACGGTTCGCTCGCATTCGACGCGGTCTTCTTCGACGCAGACCGGTGGTACGAAATCGATACTCTGGCAGATCTGGACGCAGCGGAAGAGTTGTTTGGCAGTCGCCGTTCCACCACAGGCCGTTCCCTTGTCACCATCGAGCCGGTGCCTACCCTTGCCTGAGATCGATCACACGGCGGTCGATCAGTATTGGTCAGGGGTTAAAGCCTCGGTACTCGGTCCGTATATGATGGACGGCTTTGGTTTTCCGGCGAGTGCGGGCCACTATCGTTTCCGGGCGGAATCCGGGATCGTCAAGCGGCTGCTTCGCGATGTTGATCCGAACGGGTCAGTGCTCGACCTGGGGTGTGGTGTCGGGTACTGGGCCGAGGCGTTCGCTCACCGCTTCTCCCGTGTGGTTGCCGTCGAGGGCAGCGGCGCGCTTTATCAGGCGTTGGAGGAACGGTGTGCGCCGTACCCGAACATTCGCCCGGTACTCGGTAACGTGCTGTCATTCGAACCTGAGAGGTACTACCGCGTGGTCTTCCTCGGTGGCTTGCTTATGTACCTTGATGAAGAACACGTGACCGCTCTGTTGCGAAGGCTGATTACGCACCTCGAACCGGGTGGGATCATCCTGTGCCGCGAATCCACTGTCCGGGGCAAGACCGAGACGCGTGCGGGTGACTACCCGGTGGTCTATCGCTCCGTGCAGGATTACCGGCGGATCTTCAAACACTGCGGACTGACGATTCGGCAGAGCGAGCGAAACGAACCCTACGTCCTCATGCAGATCGGCTGTGAACTGATCAAAAAATGGAAGGGGCTGGTGCCGAAACCGTTTCAGATGCTGGGCGTTGTTGGTCCGCTGGCCTATTGGGCCATGCGACTGGGGAATCCCTGGATCAATCGTCTACCCAAGGCGCTGGGAATCCCGTTCCCGAAGCTGGAGAATCATTTTTTCGTGCTTGAACCGGAGGCAAGCTGAACACCCATTGGTCGCGTTCGTCGTCGCGGCCCGGCGGTTAACTGGTTTCACCACGATGTGCTGATAAAGAGGAAAAAGTGCAGAAAAACTTCCTTTACCGGAACCTGGCCAACCTGACATCAATTCTCGGTGTGCTGCCCCTGGTATTACTGTTCTTCGATGACGGCTACCGTTACGTCATCCCGTTAATCCTCTTCAATAATGTCATGGATGACCTCGATGGCGTTCTGGCGGCCAAGCTGGATATCCGCAGCCGCTTTGGTGCCGACCTGGATAATGTGTGTGATGCCGTCGCTCACGTCGCCCTGGCGCTGGCGGTCGGCGCACATTTCGGCGGCATGATACTGATCGCCAGTGCCATCGCGGCGGGTTCGGTTATCCTCCGTGCCACGTCCCGGCTCAACCCCGAAGCCGCCTCGGGAGGCGGTTCACCCACCAATGAACTCATGCGCCACCTGCTGTTTGCGCTGCTGCTGGAACAACCCCTGGGTTTCGAGCCCGGGAGTGTGCTGATCCCGGTGTTTCTGCTGCATACCGTCTCGTTGCAGGTGCCCTACAGGATGCCCGCGCTTATTCGGAGCTGGGCCAGATCAGCCACGGCGGTTGGCGCGGTTAATGCCGTGCTGATAGCCGCATGGCTCATCCCGTCAATTACCTTGTTTATCGCGGCGGCCTTCATCCTGACCTACCTGTATTCTTTCGTCGTGGATGGGGTCCGGTGGCTCAGGGGGCGGGAAATTGAAACCTGAACCTGGAAAGATAGGGGAATGGAGCGCATGAACGACGATGCACCGTCACAGGATAGCGACGATCCTTGTGTCGTTAGTCCCTGGGTAAATTTTCCCGCTGCTCAAGAATGTCATCGATCAAGCCATAGTCCGCGGCGTCACGGGCACTCATGAAATAGTCCCTTTCAGTGTCCGTCCGGATGCGCTCCAGCGATTGGCCCGTATGTTTAGCCAGAATACCCTCGATCCGTTTGCGGACCTGCAAGATCTCCCTGGCGTGAATGTCGATATCCGTCGCCTGCCCCTCGAAGCCGCCAAGCGGCTGGTGGAGCAGGATCCGCGTGTGCGGGAGACCGTATCGCTTCCCGTCGCTGCCACCTGCGAGAAGCAGGGCGCTGATACTGGCCACCTGCCCGATGCACATCGTACTGATATCCGGTTTGATGTATTGCATGGTGTCGTAGATCGCCAGCCCGGCACTCACGGAACCCCCCGGTGAGTTGAGGTACAGGTGGATGTCTTTGTCCGGATTCTCCGATTCCAGATAGAGCAACTGGGCAACCACGATATTGGCGACTTCATCTGAAACCGGACCGACCAGGAATACGACTCGCTCCTTGAGCAGGCGGGAGTAAATATCGTAGGTGCGGTCACCCCGCGTCGATATCTCAACGACCATCGGTACGAAGCCCGGGGTCTGGAATTTAGCCCCGCCTGGCGGGTCGGTGAACGCTGTCATGGTTACCTTGAAATGCCACTGTTATCTTCATGCATCGGCCCGGACCCTGATCATCCCGCAGTCTCGACAGTGTCTGCAATCTATGGGAAAGTGCAGCGTCGAGAGTGACATATCCGAGTGCAAAAATGAAGCATCGAGACTTCAGATTACTGCTTGATGCAGGGGTCGTGACGGACGTCGTTGCGATGCCCCATGCACAGGGCAAGGGCTGGACCCTCAATGTTCAGATGGCAAAACCCGTACTGGACGGCCATCGGGGTGACCTTGAGTCCGATCGCAGCACCTCCGGGAGCGGGGAAACGCGATGAACACGATTGAGGCTCGCGTCGTGAAGATTGTGGCCGAGATACTTGATGTCAGGAGCAAGGAGATGCGTGGTGACAGTTCCTTCACCGACGATCTTGGCGCTGATTCGCTAGATGTGGTGGAACTGATCATGGCGTTGGAGGAGGAGTTCGACTGCGAGATAGTGGATGAAGATGCTGAGAACATAACCACCGTTCAGCAGGCGATCGATTACATTGACCGGCTCGTTTCCAATTAAGGGCCAGGCAAACATTACTCACTGGCCATTCCTCTGGGAATATTATTCGGTAAAGGCCAATGAATTTGATTGGTACCACGCTAGCTGAATATCGCATAATACAGCCCGGCCCAGCTATTCAAAACCGGATGATCCAGATTTTATGAACGACGAGTTCGACCCGGAGAGCGCACCACCGAGCAAATCCCGACTGAAACGTGATGCTCATGCGCTACAACAGCTCGGCACCCGGCTGGTCGATCTTCCGGAATCGGTCTGGTCAATGCTCAATCTCCCGGATTCGCTCATCGCGGCGCTGAGGGAGGCCGGGAATCTGCATGTGCGTGGAGGACGCAAGCGGCAGCTACAGTTTATAGGCAAACTGATGCGCGACATCGATCCCGGGCCGATCCAGGATTACTTCGAACAGGTGCAGCTCAGAACCCGCAAACTGGCGCGCGCACACCACGATCTGGAAGCATGGCGGAACCGCATGATCGAAGAGGGCGACCCGGCCATAGAGACTTTTCTGGAACAGCATGCGCAGGCCGACCGCCAACAACTGCGCCAGCTGGTGCGCCAGGCAAAAAAGGAGCGGGCGCACAACAAACCCCCCAAATCCAGCAGGGCTTTATTCCGTTATATCAGGGACCTCGAATAGCCGTTACAGCCCTGAAATTTCAGGCTTCAGTGTGTGCCGTGCGGGTTCGGGCGACAACGGCCAGCGCCAGCAGGACTACACCAACCAGCATGATAAGTTCCAGGGTGAGGAAACCAGCCAGAGGGCTGGTACTATCTTCGGCACCGGTCTTTAATGTGCTGCTTGAAATATCTGCCGCCCTCACAGACGAAGATATAACACCCAGTGCAGCAACCAGGCACCAGATGGTGCTTCGCATATACGACTTCATATCCCAACTTCCATATTTATTTTAAAATAATTTTTGTCGCCAGATCCCGACAATCAACACCGCCAACCATTAACTGCTTGAATAATATGATGGCTATATGTCGTTTACCCGTTGCTTCCATACCACTTGTTGAAGAGCGGGCAGTTGTGTATCTTAATCACACATCCCGTAAACAGCGCCAAATCACAGGTAATCAAATACCATGGAGCGCCGTAACCACACCAGAATTGCCGTAAATCTTAAAGCGGCATTAGTTGACGATCAGGCAACGCCCACCGGTTGCCGCGTGCGGGATGTCAGCAAGGGCGGCATGCTACTCCAGCACGAGCACCATGGCAATGCTCCGGTCTTCCACGCAGGCGATGCTGTCGACGTCCGCGTATCGCTTAGACAAGCCGACGAAAGCAAGGTTATACCCTTATCCACGACCATCACACGTGTTGAAGAAAACAGTATCGGCGTCGAGTTCGTTCAGCCTCAATCCCAATTGATGAAGCTGGTCGAACCCTACCGCCTCGACAAGCAGGAAACGCTGACGGCAGGAAGCACAAGCCCCGTATCCGCAAGTACCAGCGCCCGCGCACGTCGTCGGAGATTTGCGATACAGCGGGCCCGGGTCCAGTTTGCCGAAACGATGGACACTGCCCGCGAGCCGGTCGCAGAAAAAAAACAGCCCGTCCTGGAACGCCCCCCCGGAGAAGAGCCTGTTACCGGAAAAGGTAGCCGCAGACTGTTCTACATTGGACTCTTGTCGCTGCTCGCCGCCATGAGTATGCTGCTGCTCGATTTTAATAATCGCACAAACCTTGAAGATCGTATGAGTGCGCTGGAATCGGCCATCGACCGACAGGTCAGCTCACTCGCCATGCTGCGCGCCCGACTTGCGCCCACGGACGACCACACAAGTGAACTCTCGGCGCTCAACACCCGTGTAGCATCACTGGCCACATCATTTGCCGCGCTGGAGGCACGGATCAGCCAGGATGCGATGCAGGCTGCAATACCTGAAATACCGGCAACTCCGACGCAAACGCAACCACAAAGTGTCGGCAGTGGTGGCCCATGGGTAATAAACCTGGTATCGCTGTACGACCAGGCTGCCGCAAATCAGTTTATAGAAAAAGCACGCGCAAAAGACATCCGCGCAGACACAAACCGGATTTTAGTGAAGGGACAGCAGGTCTGGCGCGTACAGGTTGACGGGTTCCAGACCCGGGACGAAGCCAGCGCCTACGGTGATACAAGCAAGGAAAAACTGGGCCTGAACAGCGTCTGGATTTTCAAAAAGTAAATATATCCGGAGTTGGCTGTAACCCTGTTTGCCGGTATCAAACCCGACAAACAATATTACGGTGTTCCAGGCAGGGGAACGTGCGCCGGATATTATTTAACCGCTCCAGGTCCATGCCTGCACACACCTGCCCCGAACCATTGGCGAGTTCATTCATAACCTGTCCCCAGGGATCAACGATCATGCTGTGGCCATAGGTCTCGCGCCCGTTAACGTGATAGCCGCCCTGCCCCGCCGCCAGTACATAACACAGGTTTTCAATGGCGCGCGCGCGTATCAGTATTTCCCAGTGCGCCTTGCCGGTTATGGCAGTAAAGGCCGATGGCATGGCGAGGATTTCCATACCCTGGTCAAGCAGGGTGCGGAACAATTCCGGGAAGCGCAGATCGTAGCAAACAGCCAGTCCCAGCTTGCCATACGGGGTATCCACGACGACGGTCCGGTCGCCTTGCTCAATGGTTTCCGATTCAGTATAGCTTTCGTCACTATCCACCACCGACACATCGAACAGGTGTATTTTATCGTAACGCGCAGCCAGCTTACCCTGATTGTCATACAACAGACTGGCAGCGCGGATCTTGTTATCTGATTCAGCCATCATGGGTACGGTACCGCCCACCAGCCAGATGTCATGCTTCGCCGCCTGCTGGGAGAGGAATTCCTGAATCGGGCCGGCGCCATCCGCCTCGCGCACTGCAACCTTGTCGCTTTCCTCTTTGCCCATAATGGCAAAATTTTCCGGCAACACCACCAGCCTGGCGCCCTTGTCCACGACCATACCGATCAGGCGTTCCGCTTCCAGCAGGTTGGCGCCCACATTCGGGCCCGATGCCATTTGTATACAGGCTGCCGTTGTCACTCTGTTTGCCTCGTTAACTCCAGTTCAATACGGTCAGCCTGATGGCTGCCTACCACCAGCTCCTGGTCTTCCATCGGAACGCCCAGTGCCACCAGCCAGGAGCGCAACTCGTACGCCCATAACAAACCTTCCTCTCCACCCGGATAGCGAATAAGCAACCGTTGACCCTTCCGGGAAGACCAGCTCGAGATAACTTCAGGCAGAGGCGCCATGCGAGCGACAGATTGTCCGTCTCTGGGACGCGCCCATTCATCGGCGCTCAATACCCACTGCCTGGTTTCAGCCTGTATCGTCAGAGGGAAAATCAGCAATAACAAATAGCCGGATATTTTCATGGATTCAGCATATCACAGCGTAACAAACGCCGGTTCAGTTCTCCGCTTCATTGTCCCAGCTTCTTGAATACAGGGTCGTCCCAGCTTCCAGTGACCTGGTATTGAACTCGGGTCATGCGGTTGAATTTGTCGCCCACGAGTTTGTCAGCAAGGAACACCGCCGCACCAATCGCCGGGCCACCCGCGATCACCCCTGCAATCGGCAATGTTGAACTGACCTGGGGGGTCACTGTAACCAGCTGATCATAGTCTCTCGCCACCAGACCGGTGCGCCCGGCGATGTCGATAGTCGTGGATGAACCCTTGATGGTGAAATCGTTGGTAAAGGCATCGCCATCCATTACCACGAAGTGACCCTGCATCTTGTCAAAACTAAAACCTTCCTTGAACACATCGCTGAAATCCAGCGTCAGGCGGCGCTGTAATGTATTCAGGCTGAACAGGCTGAGCAATTTTCCCGCACCCTCGTCAATACTCACCAGGCGTCCGTTTTTGGCACGCAAATCAAATTCGGCCTCCATCGTCGCGAGGCTGAAATCTGCCGGAGACCCCGGCCAGTTTGCCTGTATGTTACCGTCCAGCTCGCCGCCTTTTATGGCACTGCCGGTATTCAGCAAAAGAGCCAGTTTGCCCAGATCTCCACCCAGTATCCTGGCCTGGAAACGGCTGCTTTGCCACCCGTCACGCTCCAGCCATGCGCCGCTTCCCTTTAAGGTAATCGCGCTGGAATCCATATCCAGGGTTTTAAATTCAACACCCTGCGGCGAATGCTTTGCAAGCACCTTGATACTACCCAGATTCCGGTCACCCCAGTTCAGTTTTGCAACATCAATATTCAGTTCGGGCAAGGATTGTGACCGCATGGTGTCAGTTTTTTGTTCCCCTTCCGACTGCTCCCGGCTGTTAATAACCAGGTGTTGCAGATTCGCCATGAGTTGGGCTGGAACCGCCTTATCAGCGAATACCCAGCGCACCTGGCCACTGGCCCCCTCGCCCTCCACTTTAAAGTACCAGGGGTCCTGCGCATGACTTGTCGCCTGGATATTTTTCACCCCGACATTTGCCAGATAGAAGTTTTCCACAGACAGGTCCACCGTTAACGGCGGAGGTTTTTCCCCACCGGCCGGCGCAGAACTGAATACCGAAATCCATTGCCCCAGGTCCAGCTCTTGCACATGTCCGGAAAGGTGTATGACGTCGTCTTCCGGCAGCGGTGCCGCGCCCCCGTTAAATCGTATATGCAGCTTGCGCAGGTGCCATGCGTTGGCCGCCAGCAGCAGCTGCGCTTTGGCAACATCGGCATAACGAATTGAAAATGGAAGCTGGTGTTCCTGACCGGGGACCCAACGGATTTGCAGGTCACGTGGATCGCCGGCAGATTTTTTAAATGGCTCGGGTAGATCAATTACTACACCTTTCAGATCGGAACGCAACTCCAGTTCGACCTGCGACACACCGGGCACAGGCTGATTCTGAATATTCAGCAGCGCACGCCAGCGGGTTGCTCCACTGATATGCGGTGCCAGTACAAACTCCTTTTTTTGCATCAGCTTGACCAGCTTCAGCTTGCCGTCGATAGCGACCACAGTTTTTGACCGGCCTGCTTTCCCTTCCCGATAAACCGATACCCGGACGGGCTGACCGAGCACCCGGGCACGAGCCTTGTCAACACTGATGCCCTGCCCGGTAAAATGGAGTGTTCCCTCGATATCAGTGAGACCGATACCCGCTTTCTTTGGCACCAGATCGTTGCCGGCAAGCGCCACATCACCGCTAACCCTGACCTTGCCCAGGCCCAGGCCCGGTTTCAGGGGAATGTCCAGTTCCAGCTGCAAACGCGCATCACCACTGGAATTCATCCCGTCAATCAGGTGGCCAAAGCGTGCGCCCAGCGGACTGCTGCGGGTGTACTCAAGCATACCGGCGAGCGTACCGCCGGCCGTTCCGCGAATTTCCAGCAGCGGTTTTTTCAAATCATTTATAACGGCAACAACCCGTTCCACCGGCGACTCCAGTATGCGGCCCGTTGTACCTGTTATATTCATGCTGCGACCCGTAAAAACAGCTGCTCCACCAAGCTCGTCGATTTGTCCCCAGGTCGGGTGAAAATCCAGCACCGTGTCTTCGAAATCAAAGCGCGCTTCGAAACGCCCTTCATGATGATCAAACGGCATCTGATCCAGCCTGCCCTGCAACAGCAAGCGCGCATCGGTAGCGGTCCCGGACACAAGCGCCTTTTGCAGCCAGGCCACCGCTTTGGGCGGCATGACCTTTTCGGGGAGATAGCGCCGGACGTCTTCTATTTGCAGGTCGTCCAGTGCAAGTTGCATATCGAGCCAGGGCGATGACTGCGCATAGGGCCAGTCCAGCTGCCAGCGTGTACTCAATCCCAGAGAAGAAGATTTCATTGTCAACCGCTTGCTCTCGATACGAAACATATCCGCATAGCGCTGCCAGTGTACAACGCCATCGAGGTGATCAAGCTCGAGTGCAGCAGGAAACAGTTTGGGTATAGCCAGCGAAGCGCTGCTGGACTGCAAATACAGGTTGCCTGACTGAAGGTTTCCTTCAATACTGCCCGACAAACCGCGCACGCCCGGCAGTCCTCCGCTGGCGGCAAACTGAAGATTTTCTATTGTCGCTCTGGCCGCAAATGTCGGCGCCGATCCTTCAACCAGGCCGAACCTGAACCCCGCATTGCGTAACAGACCCTGCGGTTGCAGGCGATCCACCATCGCCAGCGCGTCGCCATCGACCCAGGGCATCAGGGGAAGCAGTGCGTCCAGCTCTTCCAGCACAACAAGTGTCATGCCGCCCTCAATATTCAGACCGGAAGCAGTTTTGATAGTCAGCTGGACATCAGTTGAAGGCCATGGAGTTCCGGCCCCACGTTGCAATTCCAGCCCGTTCAGGCCGACCTTCCAGCCCTGCTCGATCGCACGCCAGTGAAAATGACTGGACAGAGAGTCTGCGGTAATCGCCTGCGCATCCGCCGTGGCATTCCTGAAGCGAGCTGCGTGTACCGCGAACGAGCCACTGCCCCATTGCGCCTGCAGTTTATGAATACCCGCCCACAGCTCGAGATCCAGCGAACCGCCGGCGACGACGGGCGCATCGGGGAACGGGCGCTGAACGGCCGCAAGCTCCAGGCCTTCCGTTTTCAGATAAACGTGGCCATCCCAGGTCCGCAAAGCCGTGCCGGCACCCCGCAGGTCTGCGGCAACTTTCAGCGTCTTGCCCAGAGACTCCGGGAGATCTGCCTGCAAGCTGAACTGGTGCCGATTACCCTGATTCACGAGCTGCAATAAAAGCCCTGTGAATTTGACAGGGGACTCAAACAAGCCGGGGTCTGACCAGTTGAGCTGCAAATCCTCTATCGCAATGCTTTCCTGCAACAACAACCAGGCGAGCGAGCTGAAGTCCTGTTGTTTTGCGCTACGATTAAGTAAATCTGTCTGCAGGCTCAAACGGATACCGATAAGACGGACTCCGGCAGTGATCCACTGACGTTGCCTGATCGACTCGATAATATCCAGGGCTACATGAACTTCGTTAACGCTTAACTTGCCGTTGGGAAAGCGCTTGTCACTGACAACGACCTGGTTGAGCTTCAGCACCGGTGACAACCCGTGCCAGGCGGCGTCGAGCGAACCAATGCTGACAGGGTGCTTCAAAACTCGCTGTGCTACAGACTGGAGCTGGACCCGGTATTCGGACATACCGGGCAACAACAGTCGCGCTGCACTGAGTGCGACAGCGAGCGTCACCACCCCGGCAGCGATGCTCCACCATGCAAACGCAAAGACACGCCGTGCGAGCATATTGTCTATATCCGGAGAAACCGGCGTCTAAACAGATAACAGGACAACAAGGCCTTACAACAGCACGACATCGAATTGTTCCTGGTTATACAACGCCTCGACCTGGAACTTGATCGGCTTGCCAATAAAGGCTTCCAGCTCTCCCAGACTGGTAGACTCCTCATCCAGCAGCATGTCCACGACCTCCTGGGCCGCCAGCACCAGAAGCTGTTGTACATCAAACTGGCGGGCTTCACGCAGAATCTCCCGGAATATCTCGTAACACACGGTCTCAGCGGTTTTAACCGAGGCACGTCCGTCACACGTTGGACAGGTTTCACACAGTATATGTTCAAGGCTCTCGCGTGTGCGCTTGCGTGTCATCTGCACCAGACCAAGGTTCGATATCTCACTGATGTGGCAGTTGGCATGATCACGTTCGATGTGCTTTTCGAGTGCTCGCAACACCTGTCGTTTGTGTTCTTCTGTCTGCATGTCGATAAAATCGATAATGATCATGCCGCCAAGATTACGCAGTCGCAACTGACGAACAATAGCCTGTGCGGCTTCCAGATTGGTTTTGAAGATGGTCTCTTCCAGGTTTCGGTGACCCACGTAGGCACCGGTATTCACATCGATCGTGGTCATGGCCTCGGTCTGATCAAGTACCAGGTGACCACCCGACTTGAGCTGCACCTTGCGATCCAGCGCCTTCTGGATTTCATCGTCAATACTGTACAGGTCAAAGATGGGCCGTTCGCCGGGATAGTACTCCAGCTTACTGGCCAGTTCGGGCATGAACTGCTGAACAAATTTTTCGGTGCGCTGAAACGTCTCGCGTGAATCGATACGCAGCTTCTCCACTTCCGTATCCGAAATATCACGCAAAACGCGTAACATCAGCGGCAAGTCTTCATGCACTACATCGCCGGGTCCCGCCGTGGTGATACGCTCCTGAACAGAGGACCACAAGCGCTGCAGAAATTTCAGGTCATCAACAACGGCCTCTTCACTGGCATTTTCCGCGGCGGTACGCAAAATAAAACCACCGCCGCCATCTGTCGTTCCGCGCACCGCGATGACTATGTCACGCAGTCGCTGGCGTTCTTCTTCCTGCTCGATACGTTGGGAAACACCGACGTTGCCGGCTTCCGGCATGAACACCAGGTAACGCGAAGGGATGGTGATGTGCGTTGTCAGGCGTGCACCCTTGGTACCCAGTGGGTCCTTGATGACCTGCACCAGAACTTCCTGGCGTTCATGCAAAAGCCGGGAGATGCTGTCGCCGTTCCCGTTGTGTTCTGTTTTCTCATCGTCGCCGGCTACGGCGATGTCGGAAGCATGCAGAAAAGCGGCTTTCTCCAGGCCGATATCGATAAACGCCGCTTGCATGCCGGGCAAAACACGGCTCACCACACCTTTGTAGATATTGCCTACCAGGCCACGGCGGCGTGCCCGCTCGACAAAAACTTCCTGCAACATACCATTCTCGACGACCGCGACACGGGTCTCCTGCGGTGTCACGTTAGCCAGCAGTTCAAAGGTCATTAGTGCTGTTCCAATAGTTGAATACCGAATTCCTGTAACAGCTGGTCTGTTTCGTGCAAAGGCAGTCCCATCACCCCCGTGTAACTGCCTTCCAGCCGCTCTATAAATATCGCGCCCAGGCCCTGGATTGCGTAGGCCCCGGCTTTGTCCTGTGGTTCGCCTGTGCGCCAGTAGGCGTCGATCTCGTTTTCGCCCAGTGGACGAAACCACACACGACTCGTATTGAGCCGCACGGCTTCCCGGTCTCTCACCAGAGCAACTGCGGTCATTACCTGGTGCTCACGGCCTGACAACAGCTGCAACATCTCCCGCGCATGTGCCAGGCTGTCCGGTTTGCCCAACGGCCTGCCATCGACCACAACCGTCGTATCGGCGCCCAGTACCGGTAACCCGCCAGCATCTGAATGGTGCCGAACCGCGCGGGCTTTTTCCAGCGCCAGACGCATCACGTAGTCTTCCGCAGTTTCATTATGCAGCGGAGTTTCGTCGATTTCTGCGACCTGCTGCCGAAAAGCGATGCCCACCTGCTCTAACAATGCCTGACGGCGGGGCGAAGCGGAAGCCAGAATCAGCTGTACGCTCATAGTCAGGACCGGTGGTAGGGATGATGGTTAATCACCGTCCAGGCGCGGTACAACTGCTCGGCCAGCAAGACGCGCACCAGCGGATGCGGCAACGTCAGGGCGGACAGTGACCAACGCTGCTCGACACGCTCCATACAGCTGTCTGACAAGCCGTCGGGTCCGCCTACCAGCAAACTGACATCGCTGCCGGCCTGCAACCAGTTGACCAGCTGCTCCGCCAGTTGCTCAGTCGACCAGCAGCGGCCCGCTACGTCCATGGCAATCACGCGCTGCCGGGGCGTAATCGCGGCCAGCATACGTTTACCTTCTTCATTGACTGCGCGCTCTACGGGTGTGGATCGGGTTCTCTGACCCAGCGGAATTTCAACAAGCTTCAGGCAACATTCGCGCGGCAGACGACGCGCATATTCCTGGTAACCCTCATTTGTCCAGGCAGGCATACGGGTCCCGACGGCAATCAGGTTTATATCCATTGACCGGGAAAATCAGTCGTCATCCCTGCTCGCTTATCCTGCGGCTCTCTTCAGTGACCGTCCAGAGTTTCTCCAGCGCATAGAATTCACGAATACGCGGTTGCATGACGTGTACCACCACATCACCGAGATCGACAAGCACCCACTCACCCTCGCGCTCACCTTCGACACCCATTGGTGGAACACCTGCTTTCTTGCACGCCAGCGCCACGGCGTCAGCCAGTGACTTGACGTGACGGGCCGAGGTGCCGCTGGCGAGAATCATGAAATCGGTTACCGAGGTCATATCGCGCACGTCCAATGCAACAATGTCGATGCCTTTAAGATCATCCAGCGCTTTTTGCGCGACTTGCTTCAATGCTTCAGTTTGCATACCACTTCTCTTGTCGAATCCGGTTCAGTACTGCGTCCGGCAACAGATAACGCGGGCTTTGCCCCGCTGCCAGCAGATCCCGGATCTGTGTTGATGAAACAGCCATCTGCGTTACCGGAAACCCGATAACGCAGCCGGCCGGTTGTTTTTCCAGCGCACTGGCATCAGTCACACATGCACTGCTCAACCGGTCCGCTAATGTGCCCTGTTGCGGCCACGGACTACCGGGACGATGCATCACCACCAGGTGACACAAGGCAGGAATATCCTGCCAGCGATGCCAGCGTTCCAGACCACGCAGGGCATCCATACCCAACGCCAGACACACGGGTTCGTCGCCGTGCGCTGTACGTAATGATTCGAGCGTATCCACCATATAGGATGGCCCGTCGCGATGCAGCTCGCGTTCATCAATTTCCAGCGCCGGTTCATCTGCCACCGCCAGCTGCAACAGTTCCAGCCGTTGTTCCGCTGTAACCAGAGGCGCTGCGCGGTGTGGCGGAACACGGCAGGGTAACAGGTGAACGCAGGCAATCCCCAACGCCTGTTGTACATCCAGAGCAGGTCGAAGGTGACCGAAATGGACGGGATCGAAGGTGCCGCCGAAGATGCAGATCATGTGTTTTTAAAAATTACTGCCTGATATGCCCGTCGCCGAGCACGATGAACTTCAACGATGTCAGGCCTTCCAGGCCAACCGGGCCGCGCGCGTGCAGCTTGTCGGTACTGATACCGATTTCGGCACCGAGACCGTACTCGAAACCGTCGGCAAAGCGGGACGAGGCATTGACCATAACCGAACTGGAATCCACTTCGCGCAGGAAGCGACGTGCGCGCGTGATGTTCTCGGTTACGATTACATCGGTATGCTGTGATCCATGTTTATCGATATGGTCCATGGCGGCGTCCAGGTCATCGACAATACGCAGCGACAGAATCGGTGCCAGGTATTCCTCGTCCCAGTCGGCATCCTGTGCGGCCTTGATACCCTCAAGAATTTTTTGCGTACGTTCACAACCGCGCAATTCCACGCCTTCGTCCTGGTACATCCTGCCGAGTATCGGCAGGACACGCTCGGCAATACCCGCGGCGACCAGCAGGGTTTCCATGGTATTGCAGGTCCCATAGCGCTGGGTTTTGGCGTTAAATGCAACCTTTATTGCCTTGTCGATATCAGCCTGGTCATCAATATAGGTATGGCAGACACCGTGCAGGTGTTTGATAACCGGGATGCGGGATTCTGCGGTTACGCGCTCGATCAGACCCTTGCCACCTCTTGGTACAATAACGTCGACGTATCCTTCCAGTCGCAGCAACTCACCGACAGCCGACCGGTCCGTGGTTGCAACTACCTGCACGGCAGTCGCCGGCAGACCAGCCTGTTCAAGGCCCCGTTCTATGCAGCGTGCTACCGCCTGATTGGAATGCAAAGCTTCCGATCCGCCACGCAGGATACAGGCATTACCGGACTTGAGGCACAATGCCGCTGCATCTGCCGTTACGTTGGGACGCGATTCGTAGATAATGCCAATGACACCCAGTGGTACGCGCATACGCCCGACCTGGATACCCGAGGGTCGGTAGTCCATATCGCTGATGGAACCCACCGGATCGGCCAGTGCTGCTATTTGACGCAGACCTTCGGCCATGCCGACAATGCGCGCGTCAGTCAATTCGAGACGGTCGAGCAATGCGGCGTCCAGGCCATGCTGTTTTCCGGCTTCCAGATCTTTGCGGTTTTCAGCTTCCAGGTGTGCCTTGTCAGCCTGTATGGCGTCAGCGATCGCGTGCAGTGCTGCATTCTTTGCCCCGCTTTCTGCGCGTCCAACGAGCCGCGCAGCGGTGCGCGCACGCTGCCCCAGCTCCAGCATGTAGCGGGGGACGTCAAAATTTAAGGATTCTGCTGTTTTGCTCATCACACTTAACTCGTGTCCATACAGAAAGAATAACTCTCGCCAAGACGCAAAGTTGCTAACTTAATTGTTGGTAAAGCATACTAAATTTCTTACTTGGCGTCTTTGCGCCTCTGCGAGAAAAATATCTTCGTTTCAGGCGGAATTTCGTAACGGCGCCACACCGGCAAGCCGTAGCGTCAATTGTAACAGCTCATCCCAGGCACTGCCCGGTGCACGCCCCTTAATGACCCGGTCAAGGCCGGCACAACGCTGCAGCAGGGTCCACCACTGACGCCCGCGAATACGCTTTAAAGCACTGCCGATCAGGGGTTTGCGTTTATCCCACACGCGCCGCGATGCCAGCGCCCGGGCCAGCGTCACACCACCTTGCAGCTCCCGGGCAATACCGGCGAGCATGCGTATTTCGCGGCTCAGCGCCCACAGCACCAGCACCGGCTCGACGCCTTCGCCCCGCAGCCCGGTCAGAATTCGCTGGACGTGCGGTGCATCACCTGCCAGTGCCGCATCCACCAGGCCAAAAATATCGTAGCGGGCACTGTCGGTGACCAGCTCCGTGACCGTCTCCAGCTCCAGCGGCCCCGGCCCGTTCAGCAAATAGAGTTTTTCTATTTCCTGGGCTGCAGCCAGCAGGTTGCCCTCTACGCGCTCGGCGATCAACCGCAACGCATCCCGACCGGGCTGCATATCATGCGCTCGCATGCGCTGCTCTATCCAGGCAGGCAGCTGGGCAACAGCAACCGGCCAGATCGCAACACTGACCCCTGCCCGGTCCAACGCCTGTACCCATTTGCTTTTGCGGGCGGCGGGTTCAAGTTTTGCGGAGATAATCAGCAACACGGTATCTTCAGGCGGCCGCTCAACATACTCGCATAATACTTTTGCGCCCTCCCTGCCCGGCTTACCGGTCGGCAGTCGTAATTCGAGAACACGACGTTCGGAAAACAGCGACAGACTGTCGCCGGCGGCTAACAGACTCTGCCAGTCAAAACCGGGGTCGACGGTAAAAACCTGACGATCACTGTATCCCTGCTCGCGCGTTGCCACACGCACTGCATCCGCACATTCATCAACCAGCAGGGTCTCATCACCGTGGATAAAATATACCGGTGCCAGTTCGGAGCCGAGATGGGCGCTCAACTGATCGGCGCGCAGTTGCGTCATTGGCGTTTGAGCTCTACATTAATATGGGTAAAAACCTGCCGGGCAAGACTGCGGCGCATCTTTATATGCAGCTGCTCGGCCTCCGCGACCTTGCCCAGCAACTCGTTTTCATCAAAAACCAGATCACGAATCATACTCAGATTCTGGGGACTTATCAGTGCCTTGCCTTTATGGTCAGTGAGTTCGAAGGTAACTGAATCGAACAATTCGTATTCACTGGCCTTACCGGTACTACCCACCGAAAGTATGCGATTCACCGATTTTTCGTTGACGATTCTCAGCACGGCTGTGGCCTGTTTGCTGCTTTCAACTATCCTGGCGCCGGCGCCTTCCAGCTCAGTACGCAATGCGCGCGCCATGCCGGTAAACGGATTTTTCGATTCAATGTAAGTCTCCTGCAAAATCTGCGGCAATTCGACATCGCCGCGTAGTTTAAAACCACAGGCGGATAAACTCGTCAACAACAGCAGCATGGCGAAAGTGTTACAGCACCTGTTAAGGAAGTCCTGATTAATTCGTCTTTCGTCATTCCGGCGAAGGCCGGAATCCAGGAGATTCAATGCATTGGATGCCGGCCTTCGCCGGCATGACGGGTTAATCAGACCTTTCTTAAATGTCATAGCTGTCCTTTCGTGTTCAGGCGACTACCAGATTAACCAACCGACCGGGCACCACGATAGCCCTGCGCAATGCCTTGCCTTCCATAAACCGGCTCACATTCGGTTCGGCAACCGCTGCATCAGTAATAACATCGTTGCTGGCATCGGCAGCTACCGAAATCCTGCCGCGCATCTTGCCGTTTACCTGTATAACCAGTTCAATACTGTCTTTTTGCATCGCGCGCTCATCCGCTACCGGCCAGGCACAATCTACAATATCGTCATTGTGTCCCAATGCATGCCAGAGTTCGTGGCAGATGTGCGGCACAATAGGTGACAACATCAATACAGCAGCATCGAGCGCCTCCTGCACCAGCGCCCGCCCCTGGTTCGAGTCATCTCTGAACCTGCCAAGTTCGTTCAGCAGTTCCATGTTCGCAGCAATGGCAGTATTGAAGGTGTAACGCCGCCCGACATCATCGCTGACCTTGCTGATTGTCTCATGCAGCTTGCAGCGAAACGCCTTCTGGTCATCACTCAGCACGCCTGCATCTACTGCGGAAACCTGACCGCCGGATACATGACCCGTTACCGCTTTCCACAAGCGCTTCAAAAAACGCGATGCGCCTTCGACACCCGAGTCCGACCACTCCAGCGACTGATCCGGAGGCGCTGCAAACATCATGAACAGGCGCACAGTATCGGCACCATACTGATCTATCAGGGACTGCGGATCCACGGTATTGCCCTTTGACTTGGACATTTTGGAACCGTCCTTGTTAACCATCCCCTGCGTCAACAGATGCTTGAAGGGTTCATCGCCGTTGACCAGGCCCAGGTCACGCATCAGCTTGTGAAAGAAACGTGCGTACAGCAAATGCAGGACCGCGTGCTCAATGCCACCGACGTACTGGTCCACCGGCGTCCAGTAATTCACACGCTCATCCAGCATACCCCGGTCAAAATCGCTACAGGTATAACGCGCGTAATACCAGGATGACTCGAAAAAAGTATCGAAGGTGTCAGTTTCACGCTCTGCGGCACCGCCGCATTCAGGACAGGATGTCTCGATAAAGCCCCGGTCTTTTTTCAGCGGTGATCCGGTACCTTCGGGCACCACATCAAGCGGCAGTTCAACGGGCAGCTGGTCTTCAGGAACCGGCAGCGCACCACACGCCGGACAGTTGATGACCGGAATCGGGCAGCCCCAGTAGCGCTGTCTGGATACACCCCAGTCTCGCAGACGGAAGTTGATGGTCTTGCGACCTTTACCCCGTTTTTCCAGATGATCGGCAATGGCATCGAACGCCTGTTGCGATGTCAGGCCATCGAACTCGCCCGAGTTTTTCAAAATACCCTTGTCGGTAAAAGCCGATTTACCAATATCGGCTGTCAGCGAATCATCTGCGGGATAAATCACCTGTCGAATCGGCAGGCCATATTCTTGCGCGAACTCGTAATCCCGCTGGTCGTGTGCGGGAACCGCCATGACGGCGCCGGAACCGTATTCCATAAGCACAAAATTTGCGCTCCACACCGGGACCGTATCACCGCTAACCGGGTGGATCGCCTGCAAGCCGGTATCGATGCCCTTCTTCTCCTGGGTTGCCAGCTCTGCCTCGGCAAGCTTGATGTGCGCACACTCATTGATAAATGCCTGCAACGCAGGGTTATTCTCTGCGGCCTGTTTCACCAGCGGGTGTTCAGGAGCCACCCCCACGTAGGTGACGCCCATCAGGGTATCCGGGCGCGTGGTATAGACTGAAAGTGGTTTATCCCCACCCTCGACCTCAAACTCCAGTTCGACACCTTCGGAGCGGCCGATCCAGTTGCGCTGCATGGTCCGCACCCGGTCGGGCCAGCCATCCAGCTGATCCAGATCATCGAGCAACTGCTGGGCATAATCGGTGATTCTCAGGAACCACTGCGGAATTTCCCGCCGCTCCACAGGGGCACCCGAGCGCCAGCCCTTGCCGTCGATTACCTGCTCATTGGCCAGTACGGTCTGATCAACCGGATCCCAGTTCACCACGGCAGTTTTCTTGTAAACCAGCCCCTTGTCGAGTAATTTTGTGAAAAACCATTGCTCCCAGCGATAATACCCGGGATCGCAGGTCGCCAGCTCGCGCGCCCAGTCGTAACCAAATCCCAGGCGCTGGAGCTGAGCGCGCATGTAATCAATATTCTCGTAGGTCCATTTGGCGGGTGGCACCCGGTTCTTGATCGCCGCATTTTCTGCCGGCAGGCCGAAGGCATCCCAGCCCATCGGCTGCAGCACGTTCTTGCCCAGCATGCGCTGGTAGCGGGAAATCACATCGCCGATGGTGTAATTGCGCACATGCCCCATATGCAGGCGACCGCTGGGATAGGGAAACATGGACAGGCAGTAGTATTTTTCCCGGGAATCGTCCTCCAGCGCACGGAAAGTGCCCTTATCAGCCCACTGCTGCTGGATTCTTGCCTCAATTTCCTGCGGGTTGTACTGCGCTTCCATCCCAACGGCCTGTGTCATTGTTCAAAGCGCGAAGAATACCGTACCGCGTGCCGGACGAACAATACACAGAGGCACCTAAAGCATCTAAACTTACGGGTAGCACACCACAAATTCGGGAGAATGCCATGACCAGCCCCGCTACTGACAAACTCGTGCAGGCCTACAACCAGATGATGGAGCGCATTCGCCTTGCGCTGGAAGAAGCCGGGTCAAAAGCCCTGCCCAGCATTCGACACAGTGTCGATAAGGCCCGGGAGACCGCGGTAGAGCTTGAAGAACTGACCCACGATGAGGCCGAAAAAGTCGCCTACTACCTGAAACGGGACGTTCAGGATGCCGGTCAACACCTGGCTGAAACCAGCCACGAACTGGGCGACTGGCTGCGCTTTGATATCGACCGAATCGAGGATCGCCTGCTGGAGCTTTTCAGCCTGGTCGCCGATCGAACAGCAATCGAGTGGCTGGAGCTGCAAGAAGAACTCGACAAGGACCCGCCCTATCACAGCGGCGAAGTCACCGGTCCCGGCACGTTGTATTGTTCATCGTGCAATGAGTCGCTGCACTTTCACCATACGGTGCGCATTCCCGACTGCCCGAAATGCGGTAACGGGACCTTTCGACGCTGGCCGGTGGAAACCGGAAAGTCGGGATAAATGTAGACAGGTTTCATTCCGGCGCCTTCCGGCCGCGGAAATCAACGACCAGATACGACTCAACTACCCGTATCAAATGGCGGACAAACAACACCAGCAACAGCGAAATAGCCACCATCTCCAGGAATTCTTCCAGCGATTTGGCGAAATGCCGGACGGTATATTTGCTGAGATCAAAAGCTTCTCTTATCCCGACCTGTATATTCCAGGCATGGGAATCGTCCAGTCCTTCGATAAAATCGAGTCCGACCGCAATAGTCATAAAACCCACTGCAAGCAACAGCAGCACCCGCCCTTTCCGGTCACCTAACTCGTGCAGCAGGAAGATCAGCATGAACAGACCGGCACCAGCCAGCAGAGGCAGCGCGACCAGCTGCCAGTCATAGCTGGGAAATATCGCCTGCAACCGCCCGGGCAGGTCACCGGAAGGAACTGATCCAGCAGACGAATGCAGCTCCGAAAATACCGAACCCATTCGCTCGTGGATTTTTGCCCCGTCATCCGCTGACATATAGGTAAAGAACCCTGCCAGAAACCCCCACGCAATGACCTTCCCTCTCCCGTAACAGCGACTGCGATAAACCAGAAAGATTAACCACAGGACAAGAGCCGCCACAAAAGTCTGGGCAACCATGAACCAGGTAGCCAGGCCATCTTCGCGAGTAATATTGAACAAACGCCGAATCGGACCAAGCCTGGTAAGCTCTCCATAATTCACGACCGCATCAAGCAGGACAAAGGAGAGTTCGATCACCAGGCAAAAGACAAAGATTCTTCCGGGCAGGCGTTGCCCATTGATTACAAGTCGGGTCGTACCGGAACCCGATGCTGATGTAGAAGACGACACATCGCGATCACTGTCACTCATACTCTGCCCCATGCGCCTGCTCAGACTACGTCTGATTCTGCCACAGTAAGACAAATGTCAGCCAGCGTTATTCCCGGCGCATGCATATTTCTCCAGTTGCCCACTGTTGATGATCGTTATACCATCAAAGTTGGCTATTCATGAGTGGCCACCGTTATTTTAACCTCGAGGAGATTTACGGATGAAGAGAATTTTTGCAGGAACTGTTCTACTGATCGCATCGTCAGCTGCTTTTGCTGAGGCCCCCGGTGGACCGGATTGCGGCTGGGGCAACATGCTGTTTGAAGGCCAGACTGGAGGCGGCCCTCATTTCCTGGCCAGTACCACCAACGGTACATCCGGCAACAAAACGTTTGGCATGACCAGTGGCACCAACGGCTGTTCGACAGGCGGAACACTGACCTATGGCGGTGATTCCATGGCCAGCGCAGCAGAAATTATGGATGAATTTTCCGAGGATGTGGCCCGTGGACATGGAGACGCACTGAATGCCGTAGCCGTAATGATCGGTGTTGAGCAGCAAGACCGTACAACTTTTTCCCAGGTGATGCATGAAAACTTCACCACCATTTTCCCCAATGAAGATGTGACGGCGGAACAGGCTCTGACTGCAGTAAACACAGTTATGAAAAGCGATCCGCGTCTGGCAAAGTACGCAGTCTAGTTCTGTCCATTTAAAACGTCACAAAGGTGCCCTGTATCATCCCCGGATACAGGGCATTTTTTATACCGATATGCGCCCGCCCTCAACTATCCTGCCGTTGCTAATCTGGACATTCTCTACAACAGTAACAGCTGACACAAATCAAACATCCTATATAGAAGAGCTGCAAGAGCGTGCAGCTGATAAAGTGCTGTGGCGCAATCAGGAATGGATGAACCTGGGACACTACCGGGCCTCGGGCCTTGTGCAGAAAGGTTTTACAAGCTCGGTCGATGATGCACACTTCTTCTATGCGCCTGATGGCAAGACCAGCCCGCAGCACGAGCTCAACGCAACCCTGGCAGCCTTTTTCACCACACAGACCACCGGTAACGAGCACGCGCTGTGCCGCTTTCCAGCACGCTTTAACTGGCTCGCAAAACACCTGAAAATCGATACCGGGCGACTGCCTGCCGTCAATTGCAGCGACTACGCCAAGTGGCGGAGGCTGATCCACGCCGAGAGCGTTACCATGGTGTTTCCCACCTACCAGCTCAACAGTCCGTCATCCATGTTCGGTCACACCCTGCTGCGCCTGGACCCCGCCGATGACGAAAACTGGTCCGACTGGCTCTCCTATGCGGTGAATTTCGGGGCAAATATTACCGACGGCGACAATTCCATGTCCTACGCCTGGAAAGGACTGACGGGCGGCTACCCGGGGCAGTTTATCGTGACACCCTATTTTAAAAAAATCCAGGAATACAACCAGATCGAGAAGCGCGACATCTGGGAGTATAAACTGAACCTGCAACCCGCCGAAGTCGAGACTATGGTGACCCACCTGTGGGAACTGAAAGAGATCAATTTCGACTATTATTTCTTCACCGAAAACTGTTCCTACCGGTTACTGGAACTGCTCGAGGTCGCCAGACCCGGCGTCGAGCTGACCGATGAATTCGTGCTTACCGCCATACCGGTAGATACTGTACGCGCAGTGGAACGTACCGGCTTTGTGGAGGGAGCCTTTTTCCGCCCGTCACAGCAAACTATCGTAAAACAGATGATAGAGGAACTGCCCGAGGATGATTACGCACGGCTGGAGAAACTGCTCGACCAGCCCATCGATGAACATAACCCGGACTTTCAGTCCATCCCTGCCGCACGGCAAAAGCTATTACTGGAGACTACCTACAAGCTGCTGCGTCTGCGCCAGAACCGCAAGGTGCGTGACCCACTGGTTGCGAAGAAAAGCTACCGCTTACTGGCCATGCTAAATCGTTACCCACCCGGGGAAGCACAGGAAATCACTGCACCCGTCAGGCCTGAAAGTGGACATCATTCCAAACGCGTGACATTCGGCGCCCTGGAAAGACGCGGCAAGGCCTGGACCGAACTGGGATTCAGGATGTCCTACCACAGCCTGGAAGACAACGAGTCGGGTTATCTGCGTGGCGCACAGATCAATATTGCCAACATTGTTTTACGCCGTAAAAATTCTTCCGGCACTGTCGTTGTTCAACAAGCTGACTTCGCAGACATCTTTTCCCTGACCCCTCGCAGCCGTTTCTTTAAACCGATATCCTGGCGCATACGCGGTGGACTTGAACGCGTCTACTCGGATGATCAGGACAGACCGGTCGCGCATATTTCCGGCGGTGGCGGTTATTCCTGGCCACTGCTCGACGACGGAGCTGTCTACACCCTACTGACCGGGCGCCTGGAAGCCAACTCCACGTTTGGCACCTGGATCGAGCCTGCGCTGGGCGCGGCAATAGGTAGTCTTTACCACGGCAAGATCGGCACCGGCCGTGCGGAGTTCCACGCTGAACGGTTCGCCGGTGGTGAATACCGCCTGAAATTCTCCTTTATCCAGAACCTGGTGTTATCGCGCGATAACGCGTTGCGCCTCAAATTCAAACGCGAATGGCATGACGACAGGGATTTCAATGAAGTCGGCCTCAGCTATAATCACTTCTTCTAGAACATGCGCATACTGCCTGCCATAGTCGCCTTTCTCATGCTGCACGGTCTCACTGGTTGCTCGGGGATTTTCTTCTTTCCACAGAAGACCATGGTACAAACACCGGACAGGCTGAATCTCGACTATGAGGATATCTACCTCGAATCCACGGACAACGTCACCATCCACGGCTGGTGGCTGAAGGCAAAGACACCGCTGCGCGGTACGGTCTATTTCCTGCACGGCAACGCCGAAAACATCAGCACACACATCCATAACGTTGCCTGGCTGCCGGATTACGGCTACCAGGTCTTCCTGCTTGACTACCGGGGTTTTGGCAGTTCGCAGGGCAAAGCCACGCTGCCAGGTGCGCTACAGGATATAGGCACCGGGTTTCAGTTTGTCCTGAACAGAAATGCCGACCTTAAAAAACCGGTCTACCTGCTGGGCCAGAGCCTGGGCGCAAGCATGGCCATCTATTTTGCAGCCACCGATCCACAGGCAAAACAAAACCTGAGCGCCATCATAAGCGATGCTGCATTCACTCGCTACAGCGCAATAGCTCGCTATGCCACCGGACAAAGCTGGTTAACCTGGCTGCTGCAGTACCCCGTATCCTGGAGCGTCATACGTGGCTACGACCCTGTCGACTATATTGGGGATATTTCGCCTGTGCCGCTGTTACTGATTCACAGTAAGGACGACCCGGTCATACCCTATGCCTTCGGCCAGGAACTGATGCAGGCAGCACGCCCACCGAAAACCTTTCTCACAACGAACGGGCCGCACACCGCCACATTCAACAGCCGCAAAAACCGGGAGTTTCTACTGGAATTTCTTGCAAACACCGGGAAACAAGAAGCACCGTAACCGGGTGCCGACCGCCCGGGAAGGGCAGCAATCGGCATCCGGCACGGAAACCCTGATCAGGGCAGTGGCTGTACAGGAATAGTAGCCCCTTCAGCTTCGTAAATGATGGTCTCCGCCTTCAGGCAACCGGTGATATCGGAATCGCCGAAGACATTCTTCTTGACCAGTTCCACTTTGGTCAGGGTCAGGCGAATCCTGTTATAGGTTCCGGGAGCAATGTGTGTAACCGAAAATATTTCCGTTACGTTGGCCAGTTGCAACAGATCAAACGTCTTTTCTCCACTGAACAGCGTGACGCTGCCACTGTCGGACAGCAGCTCAGCCTTGATAACAGTGAGATTACGGCATCAAAATCATCGTTGGGTGCATCGGTAACCAGCAGGGTGACTGTACCGGTACCGGCCGGCGAGAGTGTCGCTACACCTCCACCGCCGTTTCCACCACCCCCTCCGCAAGCGAACAAAGACAGGGTAATAACTCAAGTTTCGGAGTTCATGTTGACACTATCCTGTATTGCCCCAATCCGGGGTTAGCGCGTAGGAGCGGGCTTGCCCGCGAACGGTGCCTGGGGCCTCCGCCGGTTCGCGGGCAAGCCTGCTCCTCGTATTATATTTTTCGGTACTTAAACAGCGCCGAGCCTAGCACGGATTTCCAACCTAAATCACCCTGTCATTGCCCCCGTCAACCGGGATCTGGGCACCGGTGGTTCTGGCAAACAACGAGCCGGCCAGCGCGCACACCAGCCCGGCGACATCCCCTGAACGTACTTCTGTTTTCAGCAGGTTTTTGGTTTTGTATTCCTGCACACTGAGACCGTAGTGACGGGCACGTTTTTCGAGCACTTCATCAGTCCAGATGGCGGTATCGAAAACGGCGTCCGGGTGCAGTGTGTTGACCCGGATCCCGTCACCGGCCAGCTCCAGCGCGGCGACACGCGCAAGCTGGGTCATACCGGCTTTGGCGACCGAATAACTCGATGCGCCGGGACCGGGTGCCGGTACGTTTTTCGAGGCAATAAAAACCACCGCAGGATCGACACCCAGTTTCAGGAAAGGAATACAGGCGCTGAGCATGCGCTGGTGGCTGGTAAGGTTGATGGAAATACTGCTGTCCCAGCTGTCTTCATCAAGTTCCTCGATGCGGGCACTGAGGGGGAATGTGCCGGCATTGCTAACCAGTATGTCCAGACCGCCAAAGTGTGTGACCAGGGCACGCAGTGCAGATTGAATCTGCGCACTATCGGTAACGTCACATACCCTACCGACCACCGCCTCCTGTGCAAACAGGGTTTCGATCGCCGGGTCGATATCCAGTGCTGCAACCACCGCACCCTGTGCCAGCAGTGCCTCCACACAGGCCTTGCCGATGCCGCTGGCCGCACCGGTGACCAGCGCAATTTTGCCTTGCAGACCGGCGGCCTGTTTGTCCTTTTTCAGCTTCGCCTGTTCCAGCTCCCAGTATTCCAGCTCGAAAATATCCTTCTCCGGCAATGCACACCAGCCGCCCAGTTGTTCCGCCAGCAGGATGCTTTTCATGGTGTGCCGGTTTATGTCATCAATGATGCCAAGCTCTCTGGCCGTACTGCTGAATTTCAACGTACCGGTTCCCGGCCACACCGCCCAGCAGGGCGCGGGGTTGAGGCAGGTCAGACCCGCTGTATTATTTTTCTCGAAATAGTATCCGTATGCCCGGGCAAAGCCCTCGATGGCTGCCACGGGATCTTCGTTCAGCAGGGCCGGAATACGTTTGGTGCGAATGACGTGGTCGGGCGTGAGAGGACCCTGGCCGGCAATATGAGCCAGATTCTTTTGCCGGGAAAAGGACAGCGACAGCGGGTCCTGCGCGAGTCGGCAGAGACTGGCCCGTTCGCGAATACGGGATACGCTGCGACGGATGGCGGCCAGAGCGAGGATATCCGGCTCACTGTCCGGAACCTCAATTGCCGCATCCGACTCGAACATGGCGCCCTTGTCCTTAATACAGGCCTCGGCTTTTGCCACGATCTCGATCATGCGTTCATAACTCTGTCTGGCGTCATCGGCAAAGGTAAAAACGCCGTGATGTAACAGGATGATGCCGTCGCACTGTTGCCAGTCGATATCCCGGGTGCGCTGGTAAATATCCCTGGCGAGAGTAAAGCCGGGCATGACGTAGGGAAAGATGAGCATGCGCTCACCGTAGAGCTCGCGCAGAATCTGTTCACCATCGGGGGTATTGCTCAGGGTGACCACGGCGTCAGCGTGCGTATGGTCCACAAAAGTAAAGGGAATCAGGGCATGAAGAATAGCCTCGACCGAAGGATTGGGGGCAGCGGGGTCTATCATGGCGGTGCGCTGCAGGCGCACCATATCCGTGTCATTTAAATGTTCGAGCTGCGCCATTTTCAGCAGCACGTCCATTTTCACCGCCGGGAAACCCGCGGCCTCGATGGTGGCCAGATCCCAGCCGCTGCCTTTCACATACAGCAGGGACTCGGTTTCGCTGAAGAAGTTACGCTGGTTGATTTTAACCGAAGTATTGCCGCCGCCGTGGAGCACCAGGTCCGGGTCCTGGCCCAGCAGCCGCGAAGTGTAGACGCGCAGTTGCAGCAGGTCATCTGCAAAGTCAGCGGCGTCTGCATCGCGCCATCGGTTGTCCATAATGACCCCGGTTACGGTGGAGAGAGGCGGGCATTATAGCGTGAGTGCGTCGCAGAGATCAGGGAGTGCTGCCTGATTACACTCAATAATGCCACGTCTATCACTCCTTTTATCCCCCGCTGGTTCTTCAGCAGATCAGGGTTACACGCGGGTTAATTTTGGGTGCAATTTAACACGTGAGCACGAGGATCACCCTTCGATTCAACATCTGAAGACCAATCAGCCGATCACCGTCGCCGATCTCCGGGCACTCGAATCGCTGTTATTCAGTGATGGCGGCCCGGGGAAGAAGGGCACTTTCAGAGATATCTACCGTACTGATCAACCGCTGGGAACGCTGGTAAGACAAATCATCGGCCTGGACCGAAAGGCCGCCAAAGAGGCTTTTGCGGATTTTCTGGCTGAAAACGGACTGAATGCTGACCAGATTCGTTTCGTTGACCAGATCATTGACCATCTGGCACAGAATGGCATTATGGACCCGGAGGCGCTGTTTAATCCGCCATTTTCGGATTTTCACCATGAAGGTATTGTGGGCGTATTTCCGAAGCGCGCCCCCAGAGTGCTGGGTATTCTTGAGTCTGTACTGTCCAACACGGTTGTCCATTGAGCGATTACTTCAGGCTATGACTTATCCCATCATCGAAGTTCCGGAAGGCGTATCGAGCCAGCTGGAGCAGCTGGGCACCAAATCCAAGTTTTGGTACCGGGATGAAAATGATAAGCAAGTCATGTTCAAGAGGGGGCGCCCCGGTACTGGTGAAAACTGGGCGGAAAAGGTTTGTTGTGAGATTTGCCGCTTACTGGGGCTTCCGCATGCTGAGTATGACTTTGCCTCCGCAAATGCCGGCAACTGGAAGGGTGTAGTCAGTCCAACATTTGTACCGAAAGGGTCGAGATTAATTCTGGGAAATGAGCTGCTCGCAAGTGTTGAGCCAGGGTATGAAAAGACAAAACGTTATCGGACCCGGCAGCACACTTTGGGAAGGGTGCATGTGGTTTTGACCAGATTTCCGATCGCGTTACCTCTTGGTCATCAGCCTCCGGAGACTGGAGAGATGAAAAAAGCGTTTCATGTCTTTACTGGCTATTTGCTCCTTGATGCACTTGTAAGCAATCAGGACAGGCATCATGAGAATTGGGGATTGATTGTTACACCGGATACGCACCTGTTTTTGGCGCCAACATTTGATCATGCTTCCAGTCTGGGACGGAACGAGACTGATGAACGGCGGCTGGAGCGGCTCGGCACCAGAGACGAAGGTTATTCTGTACAGTCGTATATACGCAGAGCTGAATCAGCCCTGTACCCTGGCACTACCAGCCAAAAGCCTTATACTACGATAGGCGCTTTCGAAAATGCGGCGAAGCACTGTCCTTCTGCAGCACGTTATTGGAGCGACAAATTAAGCCTTTGTTCTGGTAAAGATTTCGAGGAGATTTTCGATAACATCCCGGAATCTGAAATTACTGAACCGGCAGGATTATTTGCCCTGAAAATGCTCGAACTTAACGCTGAAAGGCTGGGCAATCTGGAAATATTGAAATGACCAAAGCGTTATATATCGCATGGCAGAACCCCGATAGCCGAAGCTGGGCGCCGGTTGGCCGCCTTACGCGCGACGATAGCCTGTACAAATTCGTCTATACCCGGGGTGCAGAGGATGCCGGCAAGAAATTTCAACCGTTTGGCCGCATGCAGGATTTACATGTCGCTTACCAATCGGATGAGTTGTTCCCGCTTTTCGCAAATCGTGTATTACCGAAATCTCGCCCTGAGTATGGGGAGTATTTAGAATGGCTTGGATTAAATGAACAAAACCACGATGTTATGGATGAGTTGTCCCGGACGGGGGGATTACGGGCTACGGACTCTCTGGAGTTGTTTCCTTGCCCGGAGCCGGATGCGAATAAAAACTATGAAGTGTATTTCTTCAGTCGGGGACTTCGGCATATGCACGCCGATAATCAGGATCGTGCACGCCAGTTAAAACCCGGTGAGAATTTATATTTGATGCGTGACCTTCAAAATAAATTCGATTCCATGGCCTTACTGGTACGCACTGGTGACCCAATCTCTCTTGTCGGTTACGCGCCACAATACTACTCCAGCGAATTTGCCCAATTGCTTAAATCGGTAGGTGAGCAGGATGTGAAGGTTTCTGTTGAACGCGTTAATTCAGATGCCCCCATTCAGTACCGGGTACTCTGTAAGCTGTCGTCACCGTGGCCGGCTAATTTTTCGCCGTGTTCAAATGGGGCGTATAAAGCTTTGGCTTGATTAGCCGGAAGTCTTAATCAGGTAGCAAGACGCCACGCCAGCAACAACAAACCCAGGCTCAGCAGCACAACCGGCCAGTTCCCCCAACGCACATAGGGTGTCGCACCCGTTCTGGGCTGCACCTTGCCGGTTATGGCCTGTGTTTCAAACTGCCGACTACGTACCACCCAGCCACCGTCGGCATTGATGATTGCAGAAATTCCGGTATTGGTCGCACGCAATACATAGCGTTCGGTTTCGCGCGCCCGCATACGCGCCATTTCCAGTTGTTGATGGGGGGCGAGGGAATCGCCGAACCAGGCGTCGTTACTGACGTTAACCAGGAAGGCGGCTTCCGGTAATGCGTTGATGAGTTGTTCACCAAACGCAATTTCATAACAGATTGAAGTTCCAATCGGATAGCCGGCCGCTTCCAGCAACGGTTGTTGCGGCTCTCCAGCAGTGAAATCCGCCTGGGGGACCGGCAAAAAATTCAGTATTCCCGCCAGCCAGTCACGCAGTGGCAGGTATTCACCAAAAGGCACCAGGTGAACTTTGTAGTAAAACCGGCCGGGCTGGTCAAGGCTGATGACGCTGTTGTAATAATTCCAGTGACTGCGATCCAGCACCGGCACCCCGGTTACCAGCGAAACACCGTGCTGTTCAAATTCTTCCCGCAGGGGATCGATAAATTCGACTTCAACCTGATCGTAGAATGCCGGGATCGCTGTCTCCGGCCATACAATGATATCGCTGTCGAGGTGCTCCCGGCTAAGTCGGGCATAGCGCTCCAGGGTGGCCTGTTGCTGTGCCGGTTTCCATTTCAGCTCCTGCGGTATATTGCCCTGTATCAGGGTTGCAACGAGCCTGTTTCCGGTCGCTTCGGTCCAGTGATAGTTGCCCAGGGCAAATCCACCGGTCCAGAGCAGCAGCAAACCCGCAGGGGCAAAAAAACGTGCAGCCTTCCCGCCGCTGAACAACCAGGTCAATAACCCGGCACTCAGCGCAGCCAGCCAGCCTACACCGTATACACCGACAATCGAGGCAAAACCCAGCAAGGGACTTTCAACCTGGCTGTAGCCAAGGTTGAGCCAGGGGAAACCGGTGAATATCCAGGATCGTACCCACTCGGAAAGCGCCCACGCCGAGGGAAATGCCGCCAGGTAAAACCAGCTCCCGGATACGATTCGGACTCTGGCCAACGCCCAGGCCATAAGCGCAGGAAACAGCGCAAGGAACATAACGAACAGCAGCATCACCGCAATAGACAACAGCAGCCCGGCGTGCCCATACAAATAGATACTGACATAAACCCAGGACACGCCGACGCCAAACTGGCCAACGCCGAACAACCAGCCATACAGAAAGGCATCCCGGGACCTGGAAGTAAACAGCAGCGCCGCCAGAACGACCAGCGCCAGAACGGGCAGGAGATACCAGGAGAAAGGCGCAAAACCGAGCGGGTAAACAGCGCCGGCCGACAGTGCAATCAGCCCTTTCCAGACCTTGCCCACAGAAGTCAGCATATACTCAGGCGTTGGCAGGTGGCTGGATCGCGTTCGGATTCAGCAACAGCGTGACTTTCAACAGATGAATACGCCGGTTACCTGCATTGACCACCTGGAAACTCATGTTCTCGATAAGAATGGTTTCACCACGCTTTGGCAGACGTCCGAATTTGTCCGTGACCAATCCACCGATGGTGTCAAATTCATCATCGCTAAAATCGGTTTCGAAGTACTCATTGAAATCCTCGATCGAGGTCAGTGCCTTGACGGTAAAATTGATATCACTGAATTTACGGATATAGGTATCTTCATCAATATCGTGCTCGTCCTCGATTTCACCCACAATCTGCTCGAGGACATCCTCGATGGTCACCATGCCGGCAACACCCCCGTATTCGTCGACCACGATCGCCAGGTGGTTGCGGCTGGCGCGGAATTCCTTGAGCAGGACATTCAGACGCTTGCTCTCCGGTACGAACACAGCCGGGCGCAATATTTCCCGGACAGAGAACTTTTCCTGTTCATTCTTTGACGAATAGCGCAGCAAATCTTTTGCCAGCAGTACGCCGACAACCTCGTCACGACTGTCACCGACCACCGGGAACCTGGAATGTCCCGACTGGATAGCGACCGGGACCAGCTCTTCAGGGCTGTCTTCCCGACTCACCACGACCATTTGCGAGCGCGGGATCATAATATCGCGGGCCTGTATCTCTGCGACCTGCAATACCCCTTCGATCATACCCTGCGCATCTGCATCGAACAGTCCGCGGTGCTGTGCTTCACGCAGTATGTGAATCAGTTGTTCGCGGTTTTTTGGCTTTCCCAACAAGGTTTGGCTAAGCCGGTCCAGCCACGACAGCCGGCCGACGCTGTTGCTAGATCGATCTTGTTTCATGTTTTTCCTTCATACTGCCACATCCGTTTTATAGGGATCCTGAATACCCAACCCTGCCAGTATCTGCTTTTCCAGTATTTCCATTTCTTCTGCCTGCGCATCAAGCTGGTGGTCATAGCCGCGCAGGTGCAACACGCCGTGCACCACCATATGCGCCCAGTGGTGTTTTTCCGGTTTGTGCTGCTGTTGAGCCTCGCGTTGTACGACCGGGGCACAAATAACCAGGTCGCCCAGATAGCCCGAGTCGACACCGGGTGGCGCTTCCAGCGGAAACGACAGCACGTTGGTCGCCTTGTCGATACCACGATACCGGCTATTCAACTGCCGACCTTCCTGTTCATCAACAATCCTGATCGCAAGTTCTACGGCGTTATTCATGGGTTCCAGCGCCGACCGTACCCAGCACTCGAACTCATGCTGCGTCGGCAAACTGTCACCATCGACGGTGTACTGAACGTCCAGGCCCGGCAGACCTTTCTCCTCAGTCACTGTTGCTGTCCCTGTCCTTCTCAAACTTATCGTAAGCGCGAACAATCCTTTTAACCAGCGGGTGACGTACGACGTCACGGGCATCAAACCCCGTAAAGCCTATGCCCTCCACGCCATCCAGCACCTTCGTCACCTGCCGCAGACCGGACTTTATGTGTTTTGGCAAATCGATCTGGGTGATGTCGCCGGTGATAACTGCGGTAGACCCAAAGCCTATTCTGGTGAGAAACATTTTCATCTGTTCGACGGTGGTGTTCTGCGCTTCATCCAGGATAACGAAGGCATCATTGAGCGTTCGCCCGCGCATAAAGGCGAGTGGTGCGATCTCGATGATGTTGCCCTCGATCAGTTTGGCCACGCGGTCAAAACCCAGCATTTCATACAGCGCGTCGTAGAGCGGCCGCAGGTAGGGATCCACTTTCTGTGTCAGGTCTCCCGGCAGAAACCCCAGGCGTTCCCCGGCTTCCACGGCAGGGCGTACCAGCACCAGTCGCCGTATCTTTTCACGCTCCAGCGCCTGCACAGCACAGGCAACCGCAAGATAGGTCTTTCCGGTTCCGGCCGGGCCGATACCGAAATTGATATCCAGCTTCAGAATATTACGAATATAGTTCTGCTGATTGCTACCACGCGGTTTGATCTGGCAACGCCGGGTATGAATAACAAGATCCGGCTCATCATCTGCAACTGTTTCGTTCAGTACGTCAAGACCGGCTTGCTGCAAGTACAGATGTACCTGCTCCGGTGTCAACGGGCCTTCACCGGTCGCATCGTAGAGATCCCGCAGAACCTCACCGGCGAGATCGGGTGCGCGATCATTGCCGGCGATCTGGAACCGGTTGCCGCGATTACTGATCTCGACCTGCAGGCGACGTTCCAGTTGACGCAGGTGTTCGTCAAACTGACCGCACAGGGAAGCCAGCCGCTGATTGTCGGCAGGCTCCAGAGTGACGTTAATAGAAGAGGGTTCCGGGTCCAAGATATGAGTTCGTAGCGGGGATCAGCCCCAGTTAGCGGCCTTAGTGGCAGTGCCGGTATCGTCTTCAGCGATGAACTCGCCACGCAGTGAATTGGGCAGTGCTGCACTGATCCGCACCTTGACAAAACACCCGATCAATTCCGGACCGGCGTCAAAATTAACCATACGATTATTCTCCGTACGTCCGGCCATCTGTGCGGGATCTTTTTTCGACGGCCCTTCGACCAGTATACGCTGTTCGGTACCCACCATGTCTGCACTGATTCGAGCGGCCATTTCCTGGATACGCGCTTGCAGTCGTGCCAGGCGCCGTTTCTTTACATCCAGAGGCACATCGTCCGGCATACCGGCGGCGAGGGTGCCTGGCCGCTGGCTGTAGATAAAACTGAACGAGTTGTCGAAGCCAAGCTCTTCAATCAGCTGCATGGTAGATTCGAAGTCATCCCCGGTTTCACCCGGGAATCCGATAATAAAATCAGAGGACAGACTGATATCCGGACGCACTTCGCGCAATCTGCGTATTCTGGACTTGTATTCCAGTGTGGTGTGATTGCGCTTCATGGCCGCCAACACGCGGTCCGACCCGCTTTGCACCGGCAGGTGCAGGTGGCTGACCAGCTCGGGCACTTCGGCGTATACGCTGATAAGACTGTCGCTCATTTCCT
>ENA-ORDP01000250-ORDP01000250.1-marine-sediment-metagenome-genome-assembly--contig:-NODE-250-length-36489-cov-4.035242_pt1 | contig 36489 bp, 29 predicted proteins | sample MGYA00248627_ERZ508539 | MGnify/ENA primary metagenome ERZ508539 (study PRJEB26208, sample SAMN05571518) | marine sediment metagenome | biome: deep sea; feature: Hydrothermal vent; material... | reverse complement strand
AAAAGCAGCTATCCCAAGAGTGGTCAGCAGCGCATTCTGCGGGCACTGCAGCTGGGATGGTTACCGGGAAAGACGCAGAAGACGATCATTGAGCCGACAAAAGCACAAACAGTAGTGCCATAACGGGCATCATAAACCTATAACGTACTGTTATTACTGATTATTTTTGGTGGTGCTGACAAAGATGGGTTAACAAGAATCAGGGGAAAATCTGGCCAAAGTCAGCTTTTCCACAGTAGGTTCCCTTTCCTCGGACAGCCTCCTAGCGGAGCCTGAGGCAAACTCCCAGTGGAGGTTTCCACTGGAATCGCGTACCGTTGCTTTACCTGTGGTTAGATTAGACGCATGGATAAATCAACAGCTTGAATATTCTTGGTCAGGCTACCTACAGAAATATAGTCAACACCAGTGGCTGCGATCCGGGCCACATTTTCCAGATCGACACTCCCGGAAGCTTCCAGCATAGAACGTCCCCGGGTAATGTCTACCGCGGCTTCAAGTGCATCCAGACTAAAGTTGTCCAGCAACACCCGAGGTGCGGCAGCAGCCAGCGCCTGTTCGAGCTCGTCAAGAGATTCGACTTCGACCTCCAACAGTCCACCAGGTGGTAGTGACTGTTTGACTTGGTCAAGTGCTGCAGAAATGGAGCCAGCAGCCAGAATATGATTTTCCTTGATCAGTATTCCATCATAAAGGCCATATCGATGATTGTAGCCACCACCACAGCGAACGGCATATTTCTGGCTATGACGAAAACCTGGCAGAGTCTTTCGGGTGTCCAGGATTTTCGCCGCAGTGCCTGCTATTGCAGTGACATAACGGGAGGTCAGGGTGGTGGTCGCAGAAAGCATTTGCAGAAAGTTAAGCGCAGTTCGCTCTGCGGTTAACAGCGCGCGGCCATTGCCGGTTAAACAGCAAATCACCTGGTCAGGCTGGATTTGTGCTCCGTCATCGACCAGCCAATCGATAGTAATGTTCGGATCAATGAAAGAAAATGCTTCGTTCGCCCACTGCTTGCCGCACAGTACCGCAGCTTCGCGACAGCAGATTTTGGCCTGATCGACCGTTGTGGCGGGAATCAGGGCGGCGGTCAAATCTCCGCCACCGACATCTTCCGCCAGAGCCTCTCTGACCAAACGGTGGCGTTCCGACAGCAGCGCCTGTTTCAATGTGGTGCTCAAAATGTCATTGCCGATGTATTCCTTGATGTCAATTTCAACCCTCCTCCCTGTGTGAAGTCCTATTGTAGCTGCAGTTTATGAGTTTGTGCATATCCGCGGGGAGTCCGCACCGGCCATTCCGAAAGACATGTGCCTCAGCGAGTTGGGCAATAATAACTCGGATGAGATGGGCCGGATTGTCGAGACCACGGGCTACGGCATTTGTATGCCTACTATTACCGCGACACACCGGAGATTGTTTACTGGCGGGAGTCAGCTACGGGCAAGGAAGTGGACATTATTATTCGTAGCCCTGCCTACGTCCTTTCCTTTGAGATCAAATACAAGGAAAGGCCGAGCCTGGACCAGGTCGACGGGTTGGTCACCTACTGTTGTGCTGAGAATCCTCGGTAGGCTTTCATGTTCACCAAGCGCAATAGCAAAGGCTACAAGATGAGCTGGATCGGCTACAAAATTAACACAGGGGGAGTTCGACAAGTTTGCTTGCGTCAAAGTTGATTCTACACGTACTATGGTGGCCGAAGTATACTGCACGGTTGTCCGGGAACAGAGAACCTGCTGTGGAAAAGCTGGCTAGTCCGATTTCCCCTGCGTCGTTATCCGCAACAAGTATTTGCCTCACTATAGAATATGGTCTCAAGTCGGCTTTCCTTCGCTACGGCCGCTATGGATGGTGGAAGTGCTGGTTATCAGAATATCAAACCGGTCGGCTCCTGCTATCGGCTAGCCTCCTGGAGCATATGCTGGCCGTGGCAATATATTTTTTAGCGGCTATTTCAGATAAGGGCCAATATGACAGATAATTTGTGGCAATTATTGTCTCACTCACTATTACGAACACCGGAGCAACACGCCTGGCTCTGTCGTTTGGCTCAGGGCAAGCACAGGTTTTATCGATACCGGCAGATTCACGATTGTGCCCTGGACCTGGCCGATCGTCTCCGCGAACGAGGAGTGAATGCTGGCGACAAGGTGGGGGTACTCGCCCCCAATGGACCGGAATGGGGCGTTGCAGCACTGGCAGTCTGGAAAATTGGCGCGATTCTAGCCCCAATCCATACCGGCAATTCCATTCAGGAAACCGATGCTGCGGTTACCGCACTGGATCCAAAATTGGTACTGGTTCACGGGGCCAAAGAGCGATTTGTCAACGAATTTCTGATTAACATGGAGACTGAATCGGAACGTGTGGAAAGGGAATATGCAGTAAAGTCCATGGTCAGTGGTGATCAGGAAGCTTTGCGAGTTTATACCTCAGGTAGTACCGGAACGCCGAAAATGGTTCGTTTGTCGCATCATAATCTGAGTAGTAATGCGATTGCCTGTGCTGAACGGGCTGTTGTTACTACCGAAGATCGGTTTTTATCACTCTTGCCGCTATCCCATACCTTTGAGTTGACCGGTGGCTTGCTGTTGCCATTGATGTCCGGCTCTACCATTGTGCTGCCCAGGGTACTGGCGGCTGCAGAAATCCTTCAGGCGATGAAGCAGGAGCAGATCACGGTAGTGATTGCTGTACCCAGGTTGTTCCGCAATATTATGCAGGGACTTAGCAAACGGGTGAATGATAATACTGCTTTGCGGACCTATGTTAACTTTTTGGCCAAGCTTCCTATGGGACTGCGTCGTCGTTTGAATGCACCGCTGCGCCGTCAGCTCGGTGGGAGAATTAATGTCTGGGTCAGTGGGGGTTCGCGATTGGATCCGGAGATTTCCGGGTATTTCAGAAAACTTGGTATCCCACTCATGCAGGGCTATGGCCTGACTGAAACAGCTCCGGTAATCTGTGTGCAGTGGCCCTTTGACCCCGTACTGGATTGTGTTGGTCCACCATTGCGTGATGTCGAAGTGCGAATTATACAACCTGATGCCAACGGTGATGGCGAACTGTGGGTTAAAGGGCCCAATGTGATGCTGGGATACGTTGATGATGCACAAACTGCGGATGTTATGGATGACGGTTGGTTTGCAACGGGTGATATCGCGCACCAGCACGCGGATGGCCGGGTCATGATTACCGGCCGCAGTAAGCGCCTGATTGTGACCGAGGCGGGTAAGAATGTGTACCCTGAAGAACTGGAAACACGGCTGGAGCGGATTGGAGGTGTCAAGGAAGCGGCTGTATTGGAGGTTGAGATGAAGCCGGTAGCGGTATTGGTGATGGATGCGCTGCAACCTGACGTGGCTGCACGGGAGGCGCTAAAAGAACATAATGCCATGTCCTCGAAACCCAATCAGATCCTGCGGTTTGCTATTGTCGAAGAATTACCGAAAACACCACTCGGTAAAATCGCTTTGCAGCAACTTCCAGAATTATTCGTAGCCCATGAATGTGGCAAAGGGACTGCGTAGGATTTTATCTTGAGTTTTTTTGCCGTCCATGAAAAGGGGAGTAGCCATGCTGGCTTGCGCCACGGATTGCCCTGTGTTGCCCGTACACATTAGCGGAATACGAGGGGTGGGCAGAACCTTGAGTGCGTTGATCCTTTCGGGCCAACCCGAAATCCGGTTCGGCTCTCTGCTACATTGTAAGGAGAGGGACCAGCAGCAGTTGCTGGGGCAGATAGCAGATTATCTCAATGGGGTAACAACAAATTCAGGTATTTCTTAACCAAACCATCAGACTATTTCATGAGGGGAGGTCCGCTTGAAAATGATCTAATAATTGGTGGAACTTTTCTGCTGCTATCAGGACAATTGATTTCCGATTTGTTCATACCCATAGTATTGAATAGGAAAGAAATCATGAGTGAACCAGTTTTTCGGGGAAGACCATGCGAACGGATAAATTAACCAGTAAGTTTCAACAGGCACTGGCTGATGCGCAAAGCCTGGCCGTGGGTCGTGATCACCAGTTTATCGAACCGGCGCATCTGCTGTTGAGTCTGTTGGATCAGGAAGGTGGCACCACTAATCAGCTTCTGACCCAGGCGGGTGTGGACACCAGTCAATTGCGAAATTTGCTGGACCAGCAGTTAAATCGTATGCCGCAGGTTGAAGGGGCAAATGGTGATGTCCAGATTTCCAATGCCTTGCACAGGCTACTCAATCTCACCGACAAACTGGCGCAACAGCACAAGGACACCTATATTGCCACAGAGTTGGTGTTGCTGGCAGCGCTGGAGAAAAAAGCCACTCTGGCAAAATTACTTCAGCAGGCGGGTGGCAGCAAGGAGTCGATCCAGCAAGCGGTCGAGCAATTGCGCGGTGGTCAGTCTGTGGATGATCCGAATGCCGAAGAACAACGTCAGGCACTGGCCAAATACACCATTGACCTGACAGAATGTGCCGAACAAGGCAAGCTGGATCCGGTGATTGGTCGCGATAGTGAAATTCGTCGCACGATTCAGGTGTTGCAGCGTCGCACCAAGAACAATCCGGTGCTGATTGGGGAGCCGGGCGTTGGCAAGACCGCGATTGCCGAAGGCCTGGCCCTGCGTATCATCAATGGCGAAGTCCCAGATGGTATTAAGGGCAAGCGATTGTTGTCCCTGGATATGGCGTCATTGGTTGCCGGGGCCAAATATCGTGGTGAATTTGAAGAACGCCTGAAAGCCGTATTGAGCGACCTGGAAAAAGCCCAGGGGCAGATTATCCTGTTTATCGATGAAATACATACCGTTGTCGGTGCGGGTAACGCGGAAGGCTCCATGGATGCCGGCAATATGCTTAAACCTGCGCTGGCCCGGGGTGCGCTGCATTGTATCGGAGCGACAACCCTCAATGAATACCGCAAGTATGTAGAAAAGGATGCGGCATTGGAGCGGCGCTTCCAGAAAGTGTTGGTCAGTGAGCCGTCAGTCGAAGACACGATTGCCATATTACGCGGCCTTAAAGAGCGTTATGAACTGCATCACAGTGTCGATATCACCGATTCCGCGATTGTTGCTGCGGCAACACTTTCGCAGCGTTACATCACCGATCGCAAGTTACCGGATAAGGCCATTGACCTGGTGGACGAGGCAGGGAGCCTGATCCGTATGGAAATCGACTCCAAGCCTGAAGAAATGGACCGGTTGGAGCGGCATTTGATTCAGCTAAAAATTGAACGAGAGGCTTTGAAGAAGGAAACCGATGAAGCATCCCGGCAACGGCTGGATAAGTTGCAGCATAAAATTGATCAGCTGGAGCGTGAATTCAGTGAGCTGGAAGAAATCTGGAAGGCGGAAAAGGCCGATCTGCAAGGGAGTCAGTCGATCAAAGAACAGATGGAGCAGGCTCGTCAGGAATTTGAGGCTGCAAAAAGGGCGGGTGATCTCGGTCGTATGTCCGAATTGCAGTATGGGCGTATTCCTGATCTTGAACGCCAACTCGATCGGGTCTCTAAAGCGGAAACCCATGACCACAAGCTGTTGCGAAATGCAGTTACCGAGGCAGAGATCGCCGAGGTGGTATCACGCTGGACCGGGATTCCCATTGCCAGAATGCTCGAGGGAGAGCGTGACAAACTGCTACGTATGGAAGCACAGCTCCATCAGCGGGTTGTAGGTCAGGATGAAGCGGTTGCAGCGGTTGCCAATGCCATCCGTCGTTCCCGCGCCGGTCTTTCGGACCCCAATCAACCCTACGGCTCATTTTTATTTTTAGGGCCAACCGGGGTCGGTAAAACCGAGCTGTCCAAGGCTCTGGCAGAATTTCTGTTTGATACGGAAGAATCGTTGATTCGGATTGATATGTCGGAATTTATGGAAAGGCATTCCGTATCACGCATGATCGGTGCGCCTCCGGGCTATGTCGGTTACGATGAAGGAGGGTATTTGACCGAAGCGGTGCGCCGGCGCCCCTACGCAGTTATCCTGATGGATGAAGTCGAGAAGGCGCATCCGGAAGTTTTTAATGTGCTACTGCAAGTGCTCGATGATGGTCGGCTCACCGATGGGCAGGGAAGAACGGTTGATTTTCGTAACACCGTCATTATCATGACCTCAAATCTTGGTTCCGAACAGATCCAGGAACTCACCGTCCAGGGGCGTCAGGCACAGATCAAAGAGGCAGTGATGCAGGCTGTTGCCAGTCATTTTAAACCGGAATTTCTAAACCGGATTGACGAACAGGTGGTGTTTCAGCCACTGAGTCGTGAGCAACTGCGCACGATCGTGGATATTCAGCTGCAACATCTGCAGCAGCGATTGCAGGCCAGGGACTTGGGCCTGGAAATGACCGATAACGCACGCGCCTGTCTGGCGAATATCGGTTACGACCCCTCTTTTGGTGCCAGACCATTAAGTCGGGCCATACAAAAGCGTCTGGAGAACCCACTGGCGCAGGAAATTCTGTCCGGTAACTACGTGGCTGGAGACACCATCAGGGTTGATGCTGAAAACGACCAGTTTGTCTTTTCTGGGGAAAGTAGCCATTAATTCGAACGGTGAAGCGGTGCGGAAACACAATTAATTAACGGTGCGGTCTATCATGGTCGTTTGCCGCGATTTACTCCCAATGGCTGATACGGGGCGCTCGAAGTGATAATACTACTGTCATTACAGACCGAGAGGTAATGTGACACTCTCGACCTGGCTGCCGTGCAGTCCTGGTTAGCATAAGTGCATAGGTAGCCACGTAGCTTGCAGGGTGGTGAGGAATCCTGCATTATGCAGCTGATTTTCATTCGGGAATCCGTTCGCACGAGTGATGCAAATGCTTGAGCACTGTGTGGTTTCATCCCGGAGTCAGTGACGCTGAACAAATTGAAAGGGGTGAAGCTTTGAAAGCAATGATCCTGGCCGCAGGAAAGGGTACACGGATGCAGCCGTTGACCTATGAATTACCCAAACCGATGATTCCGATGCTGGGAAAACCGGTTATGGAGTATCTCGTGGAGGCTTTATCCCGACATGGTTTTGATCAAATTATGATCAATGTTGGGCATCTGGCAAATCGCATCGAAAATTATTTCGGTAACGGTCAACGCTGGGGGGTGGAAATTGGCTATTCCTTTGAAGGTCATATCGAACAGGGACAGGTCGTCGCAGAGCCGGTCGGTTCTGCTGGAGGGTTGAGGCGAATCCAGGATTTCAGCCATTTTTTCGATGATACTCTGTTGGTGGTTTGTGGTGATGCGTTGATCGATCTGGATTTGACGGCTGCATTAAGAAAGCACTGGCAATCTGGCGCTTTAGCCAGCCTGGTGGTCAGCGCAGTACCGGACCATCGTCTCAGTGATTACGGTGTCGTGGTCTGTGATAACACGGGTCGGGTCGAGACGTTTCAGGAAAAACCGGAGCCGGGCAAGGCCCGCTCTAATTTAGTGAATACCGGTATTTATCTTTTCGAACCGGCCGTTCTGGATTTAATCCCGGCGGGTTGTAGCTATGATATCGGCAGCCAGTTGTTTCCAAAAATCCTTACAGAAGGGCAACATCTGCAGGCCATACGAATGGCCTTTAACTGGATTGATATCGGGCGCCTTAGTGATTACTGGGAGGCCAGTCAGCAACTGATGCGTGGCCAGGTACGCAATATCACCATGCCAGGCACGCAGGTACGGCCCGGGGTGTGGGTTGGACTCAATGTCAGGGCGGACTGGGATGCGCTGGATATTGAAGGTCCGGTTTATATTGGCTCCAGTTCACACATCGAAACCGGCGCCAGAATTGTCGGGCCGTGCTGGATTGATCAGGGTTGTTATGTCAGGGCCGGAGCACAGGTTTCACGCAGTATCCTGTTTGGTTATACCCAGATCAGTGAGGTGGCACTGCTGCAGGATTGTGTGGTTTTCGGGCGTTTTTGTGTCGATAAATATGGTAATCCGCTGACCTCGGCCACCCAAACCGACTGGGTGACCGATGCCAGGATTCGTTGACGGTACGGCTGTCAGGCAGTGGGCTGTTCAGCCACAACCTCGGCCGCTACAGCGTGTTGTGCCGTTAACAGGCGGGTAACCCGGTTAACATAGGAAGCCGGGTCATTCAGGGTTGCCCCTTCTGCCAACGCAGCCTGATCGAACAATACCTGCGACCAGTCATCGAGTTGTTCACGATCATCCTGCAGTCGTTTGACCAGTGGATGATCGGGGTTCAGCTCAAGAATAGGCTTGGTATCCGGGGCCTCCTGGCCCATGGCCTTGAGAATGCGCTCCATATTGGCACCCATGTCGGTTTCATCGGCGACCAGGCAGGCCGGTGACTCGGTCAGACGATTGGTCAGCCGCACCTCTTTGACGCGCTCATCCAGCGCTTTCTTGATCGCCTCGAGCAAGTCACCGTATTCCTTGGTGGCCTTCTTGACATCTTTTTTCTCTTGCTTCGTCATCAGCTCTTCAATGTCATCCAGACCACCACGGGCGACAGACTTGATCGAACGTTTTTCAAACTCGGTCAAGTGGCCGACCAGCCATTCGTCAATGGTGTCGGTCAGCAACAACACTTCGATATTGTTCTTCTTGAACACCTCAAGGTGGGGTGAATGTGCTGCGGCCTGATAACTTTCCGCGGTCAGATAGTAAATATTTTTTTGTTTGACCGGCATGCGGTTGACGTACTCATCCAGAGAAACCGTCTGCTTTTCACCATCGCTTTTGCTGGTGGCGAAGCGGAACAATTTTACCAGGCTGTCTTTGTTAGATGGATCATCGACAATGCCTTCTTTCATCACTTTACCGAACTGATCCCAGAAGAGTTGATACTCACCAGAATCCTCTTCTTTAGAATCCTTTTCTTTGGCATCCTTTTCGGCGAGTTTAGTCAGTTCGGAGAGAATTTTTTTGACCGAACCCGCGCGGATCTTGTCGATGAGCTGATTGTTTTGCATAAACTCACGGGATACATTCAGCGGCAGATCTGCCGAGTCGACGATGCCTCGAATAAACCGCAGGTAAGGTGGCAGCAGTTTTTCGCTGTCGTCAGTGATAAAAATTCTCCGCACATACAGCTTCAGACCATGGCGGTGTTCGCGATCCCATAGATCAAAGGGCGCCTTGCGTGGAATGAACAGCAGCGTGATGTACTCTTGTTTACCTTCGACAAAATTGTGAATGACCTTTAACGGCGGCTCCTGGTCGTAGCTTAACGATTGATAGAAGCTGTTGTATTCGTCCTCTTTGATCTCTCGCCGTGGTCGCGCCCACAGTGCAGAACCTTTGTTGGCGGCTTCCCACTCAGGTGCATCTTGTTTACTCTCGACGTCTTTTTTGTCTTTTTTGTCTTTTTCGTCTTTTTTATCCACCTCTTTGGGTAGATAGACAGGCATGGAAATGTGGTCCGAGTATTTGCTGACGATACTGCGCAGGCGCCAGGTATCGAGAAATTCCTCGGCATCCTCACGTAGTTTTAGTGTAATCTCGACACCGTGACCTTCGAACTTGGCATCTTCCAGGGTATATCCGCCTTCACCATCGGAGGTCCATTTGACGGCCTCATCGGTGCCGGCCCGGCGGGTAAGCAGCGTGGTCTGATCGGCGACCATGAAAACCGAGTAAAAGCCGACCCCGAACTGGCCGATAAAATGTACGTCCTTGGCCTGTTCTTTGGACATGTTTTCGATAAAAGCTTTGGATCCGGAGCGGGCTATAGTACCGATATTTTCGATCACTTCTTCCCGACTCATGCCAATGCCATTGTCACGAATGGTTAGCGTTTTTTTGTCCTTGTCAGCGGTAATATGAATGGCCAGCTCTTCTTCCGTGGCTGCCTGAAGAGCTGTGTTGGTCAGGGCTTCAAAACGCAGTTTATCGCAGGCGTCTGAAGCATTTGAAATCAGTTCTCGAAGAAAAATTTCCTTGTCACTGTACAGGGAATGAATCATCAAGTTCAGCAACTGCTGGACCTCGGTCTGAAATACGTGTTTTTCAGCGCTAGACATAGTTTGCTAAGACCTCTTTATCAGGTGGAATGAAAACAGCCTTCCCGGGCTCACAGGAGGCACAACTCAATTGTATCAAGGGCCGATTTTATCAAGGGCCGATTTTATCAAGGGCGGTTTTATCATGGGAGCGGGCGCGGTGAGTTTCAAGTGCCGTGCCAGAAACAACGGCCTGCCGGGAGTGGATTGGGTGCTTTTCAGGATGCAAACGCTATATTGTTACGTTCTGTTCGGATCAGCCAGGTCAGGAGCAATCCAAGTACCTGACCACCTAACATTACGCCAAAAGCCAGGCGATAACCGAAAATGCCATAGATCCCGGGGCTTATCTGCCACAAATTTATGATCGCACCCATGCCCCATTGGGCAGCGAAAGCTGCAATAAATACCAGAAGATTTAACGTGGTGTTGACTCGCCCGGTCAAGTTTTTCGGAAAGCTTTGTGATAGCGCTGCGTAACTTAGAATGCCGGTGGTACCAAGAAAGCCGTAACCGATCCAAAGCAGGGTTTGGGAGGTGATCAGCCCACTGAGCATGGCAAGTTGTAACAGCATAAAGCAGGTCATGCCGACCAAGGCAACCGGCAGGGTATTGATTCCAGCACGATTGAGCCGCCCGGTGAGCCAGCCGAAGAACAGAAAGCCGCTGATCATGGATGCTGCCATGGTGGAGAGAATGGTCGCAGTCAGCGAGCGATCCAGATGTCCGACATCGGCCATCCACGGAGCGGCCCAAAGACCCTGGGTGGCGAGAAAAGTTGCTTGTGAAAGTGTTGTAACCGGGGCGATGCGCCAGAAGGCTTTGCTGCGCAGGATCTGGCGCAAACCCTCTGAAGTCGACCCCTTTGAAAGGTTACTGGAGTGAGATGCGTCATCAATTCGATGATTCGGGATAAACCACCAAATCAGCACGGCGACCAGAATACACAGAACCGCCAATCCAATAAAAACTCCTCGCCAGTCGGTAATGTTTAATAATGCCTCGGTTGGTGCCGCTGCCAGTAAGGCACCACTGCCACCTGCGGCCATCTGAATACCGTTGACCAACGCCAGTTGATGTCTGGGAAACCATAAGGCGTAGGCCTTGAATGCTGCCATCAGGCAGGCTGCGACACCAAAGCCGATCAAGCCTCGGCCAATCACCAGGCCACTGACTTCGGTTGCGGAGGCAAAAGTCAGCGCACCGGCAGCAGCGACCAGCAGCAGCACGGACTCACAAAGTCGTGGTCCCCAACGATCAAGCACGATACCCAATGGTAATTGGGCGGCTGCAAATGTCAGAAAGTAGGTACTGGTTAAAAGTCCCAGGATATTGGCATCAAGCTGCAACTCCTGTACCAGATCCGGAGCAATTACCGCGTTAACGGTCCGAAAGATGTAGGACAGGCAATAGCCGAGTGCAAAGGGGATGACAATTTTCAGCATGGATGTCTGGGGTTTGGCTTTAGTGGTCACGTATGGGGTGGTCCGTTCAGGAGTAGATCAGTGGAAGTAGTACAGTTGCTAACGCTAACATAATAGCAGTACAAGAAGCTCGAAACTGTCGCGAAGTCCAGTGTCGGGGAATCCGGTTGACAGGAACCACCGGAGAGTAGATAGCGATCATTACGTAGGCATCTGGCAAGCGTCGATCCGGCCCTGAAATTCACGATCTGCAGAGGTGTTCCGGTCAAAATTGCGTTCCAGAAATTGCCAGCGTCCATTGTGTTCGATGACAAGCAGGCTTGAGCTACGGGTGCCGTAGTCTTCTCCTTGGACAAAAATTGGTGCTAATTGTCGTTCAAGCTCCAGATTGACCCCTGTTTGAGGCAGCTTTTCATCCGGGGGTTGCCAGGAATCCTGTAGCAGTTTTAGCAGTGATGACGGACTTGGGGGTTCACTTTTGAGTGCTTGTGCCAGTAATTGCTGACTGCGTTCGGTTTTTGGCCATTGTTCCGAGGGTAGCCCATTGCTGATGCAGTGGATACCATCGCCCAGTTGGGTGGTACTGGAATCGGCGCTGCAATACCGCCACAGCCCTGTTTGATCACCGACCAGAAGATTGAAGCCATTGAAGTCTTCCCGCTGACGGTCAATAGCGGCAATATAGGATTCGGTTGCAGTGTTTTGGCGTAGGAATTCGCTCACCAGTTGGCCCCGGGAGCGGGGTTTGTCAAAAGTAGTACTACCACACCTGAGGTTGGTGACGGCAGCAATCCGCCCATTACCGGCTATTCCCAGCCAGGTACCGCCGGCTTGCAGATCACGGCCGGCGAGTATCTTCGGATCCGTTCGCCAGTAGTGCAGCGCTGCGGTTGGACGGGTTCGCCACTCATCCCGATTGGCAGCGATAATCAAGCGATAGTGAGGGTGTGCATTGCTGGCAATCAGAATCAGGCACATGAATTTCGTTCACTTAGCAGACAGGATTGTTGGAAGATCGTCCCGGTAAGGTAATGCGAGGTTTGTTTGAGGGTTTATATATCGATACTACACGACCAAGGTGTTGGACCAGTGTGGCATGATGGTGTTGACACAGATTCCCGATTAATTGTTGGCTGTCCTCCCTGGAGAGTGCCGGGAGACGCAGTTTCAGTAGTTCATGATGCGCCAAGGCGGTGCCAAGCTCCCGGTGCAAGGCTTCTGTCATGCCTTTGACACCAATGGTAACCACAACTTTGCGGCGCTGTAGCAGCCCTTTAAGATAGTGACGCTGATTGCTGTCAAGTACGGTTATTGATTCAGGCATGAGATGTATTGTAGAAGGAATTGGTGGGAGGTTAGGGGTTTACCTGAGGGGGCTGGACGGGGCAGTGAGCTTAGGTGATACCATGTGCGAAGTATATATCGACAATCACAGCAATGCAGCGGAGTATTTTGACATTGAGCACAAAAAAAAACCGGGGCAGGATACGTGGTGGCCAGCGCTGGGTGGACGAACATCGTAAGGACCGTTTTGTCAAACAGGCAAAAGCCCGGGGTCTGCGTTCCCGTGCAGTCTTTAAACTTGAAGAAATCATCCGGCGAGATCGCTTGTTAGCGAAGGCGAGGCTGGTTGTGGATCTTGGTTCGGCACCAGGTGGTTGGTCGCAGTGGTGTGAGCAACAGTTGCGGGACCGGGGTGAAGTGATTGCACTGGATTTGTTGCCGATGGTGCAATTGCCAGGTGTGCACTTTATCCAGGGTGATTTTCGGAGCAAGGATGTTCGAATGCAATTGTACGAAATTCTGGCTGATAGAAAGGCAGACCTTGTAATTTCCGATATGGCCCCCAATCTGACAGGTATGGCCTCAGTTGATCAGGCGCGGGCACTGGATCTGGCCGAGACAGCATTTGAATTTTGTCTGCAAACATTGAGTCGAAACGGTAATTTTGTTGTCAAATTGTTTGAGGGCGAAGAATCGGCACAGTTTAGACGTCGCTGTCGCCAGTATTTTCGTGAATGTGTAGTCAGGAAGCCCGCTGCTTCGCGCCCCCGTAGTCGTGAAATTTATCTGTTATGCAAAGGTTTACGGGTTCTTGCCGGAACTGGTACGGGTAAAGGAACTTGTACCTTGAACGGGAACATAGGACAATAGCCCCGGTGACACAGGTTCCTAGTGTGTGATTCAGCCAAGCGGCTGGGTGATGTGATAGTTACCATCAACTGATCATTTGGATCGAGGTGTATATTGAATAATCTCACAAAGAATATCGTGCTGTGGTTGGTGATTGCCATGGTGCTGATGACCGTCTTCAATAATTTCTCCGGCCGACATTCCGGAAACAAGAGTGAAGTGGACTATTCCAGTTTTCTGTCCGAGGTCAAGCAAGGCCGAATTGAGAAGGTAGTGATTCAGGGCCACACAATTTATGCCCGCACCCGAGCCGGTGACACCTATGTGAGCTATACGCCCGGTGACCCGGGGATGATTGGTGACCTGCTGAAAAGTGGTGTTGTCATTCAGGCGAAGGCGGAAGAACAGCCTTCGCTATTGATGCAAATTTTTATTAGTTGGTTTCCGTTGTTGTTGTTGGTTGGAGTCTGGGTGTTTTTTATGCGCCAGATGCAAGGTGGTGGTGGCCGAGGACCCATGTCCTTCGGTAAGAGCAAGGCCAGGTTGTTGACTGAAGACAAGAACAGTATCACTTTTGCTGATGTGGCCGGGGTAGATGAAGCCAAGGAAGAAGTGGGCGAGCTGGTAGAATTTCTCCAGGACCCATCACGTTTTCAACGCTTGGGTGGGCGGATCCCGAGTGGTGTCCTGATGACGGGTAGTCCCGGAACCGGCAAGACCTTGCTGGCTAAGGCGATTGCCGGCGAAGCCAAAGTACCGTTTTTTACCATCTCCGGATCGGATTTTGTCGAAATGTTTGTCGGAGTTGGTGCTTCGCGGGTCCGGGATATGTTCATCCAGGGCAAGAAGAACGCACCCTGTATCATTTTTATCGATGAAATCGATGCAGTGGGGCGGCAGCGTGGTGCGGGTCTTGGTGGTGGTCACGATGAACGTGAGCAGACGCTCAACCAGTTGCTGGTGGAAATGGATGGTTTTGAGGGCAATGAAGGCGTAATCGTGATTGCTGCGACCAATCGTCCCGATGTACTCGATCCAGCGTTGCTACGGCCTGGTCGCTTCGATCGCCAGGTGACCGTGCCCTTGCCGGATATCCGTGGACGTGAGCAGATTATTAAGGTGCATATGAAAAAAGTGCCGATTGCTGATGATGTCATTGCCAGTATTATCGCTCGTGGTACACCGGGATTCTCCGGTGCTGATTTGGCCAATCTGGTCAATGAAGCTGCCTTATTTGCTGCCCGTGCCGGCAAGCGTCTGGTCAATATGGAAGAATTCGAATTGGCTAAAGACAAGGTGCTGATGGGTGTGGAGCGCCGATCCATGGTGATGCCGGAACAGGAGCGTCGCAATACCGCCTATCACGAATCGGGCCATACCGTCGTTGCCAAAATTATCGGTGGTGCGGATCCGGTACACAAAGTTACCATTATCCCGCGTGGTCGGGCGCTGGGGTTGACCATGCAGTTGCCCGAAGAAGATCGCTACAGCCATGACCGCAATTATCTGTTGGGCAGAATAGCCGTATTGATGGGGGGACGAATTGCTGAAGAAGTTTTTATGAAGCAGATGACGACCGGCGCCTCCAATGATTTCGAGCAGGCAACGGATCTGGCGCGAAAGATGGTTCAGCGCTGGGGCATGAGTGAAAAACTTGGACCGCGTGTCTATGGTAGTAATGATTCTGAGATCTTTTTAGGGAGGGAGATGGCAACCCACCACGACCATAGCGAAGCGACCGCCGAGATTGTCGACCAGGAGATCACCCGGATTATTACTGAGCAGTATGCGTTGGCCCGAAAACTCATAGAAGAGAACAGTGAGACCCTGGAAACGATGGCCCAGTATCTGCTGGAGTGGGAAACACTCGATTCCACACAGATTGACGACATTGTTGCAGGCAAGACCCCACAGCCGCCGAAAGGGACCAGCGAGGATTCTGGAGCCGACGATACCGGAGCTGCCAGCCCCCAACAAAGTGGTGCTGAGGCCAAGACACCTAAGCCATCCCAAAAGGATCCATCCCCAAAGGATGGCGTGGGTGGTCCCAGTCTGGTTGCGAAACGAAAAAAATCGGCTGGGCAGGCTGCTGATCCGCCCAGTGCATAATTCTTCACCTTGGGAGTACCGCAACCACAGCCTCCTGGTCGCCTCATAAACGTAAAAACAGTGTAGAGTGGGTTAGTAAGGGAAGACGCTGTGATCTTCGAGCTGCGTGATAAAGCCTATTCCTGTGGTCGGCCGGCAGTAATGGCCGTTCTGAATGTGACTCCCGATTCCTTTTCTGATGGCGGGCGCTACCAGCACCTTGATGCGGCTTTACGGCATGCTGAGCAGTTGATAATACAAGGTACTGATATCCTTGATGTTGGAGGAGAGTCTACCCGTCCGGGCTCCCGGCAGGTTGGTATTCAGGAAGAGCTGGACCGTGTAATACCGGTGCTTGAGGCCTTGTATTTGCGGTTTTCTGTGTCGCTTTCAATCGATACCAGTCGTACCGAAGTGATGCGAGAGGCGGTTTCACAGGGAGCTGAGCTGATTAATGATGTCAATGCCTTGCAGGCAGCGGGTGCCGTGGAATTGGTGGCTAAAACGGGTGTTGCGGTTTGTCTGATGCATAAGAAGGGTCAGCCTGATACGATGCAACTCGCCCCTGCCTATCGAAATGTGACCGTCGAAGTCAAGGATTTTCTCCGCTGCCGTCTCGAAGCAACCCGGACTGCAGGTATAGACAAGCGAAAGATTCTGCTTGATCCTGGCTTTGGTTTCGGTAAAACATTGGATCATAATCTGCAGTTACTTCGGGAGCTGGCTTCGTTCGATGAGCTGGGTTGCCCTATATTGGTTGGCTTGTCACGCAAATCCATGTTGGGGGCGATTACCGGTCGTGCCGTAGAGGATCGTCTGGTTGGCAGTGCTGCACTGGCGTTGCTGGCAGTGCAGAATGGCGCAGCGGTCGTCCGGGTCCATGATGTAGCGGCAACGCAGGATGTATTGGCAATCTGGCGGGCAGTTCGAGACGGCGAATAGTGAACTGATTTTGTTCAAGAGTTATTTGCCAAAATGTGATGTTGCTAAAAAATTATTCTGGAGAGTGCTGTGAAACAACGATTGTTTGGTACGGATGGAATAAGAGGGCGGGTCGGTGACTGGCCGGTCACGCCAGAGGCTGTTCTGAAACTGGGCTGGGCTGCCGGCAAGGTACTGGCTGAAGCAGGCAATGGTAGCGGCAAGGTGGTCATCGGCAAGGATACCCGGGTATCGGGCTACCTGTTTGAATCTGCGCTGGAGTCCGGATTGTCGGCAGCTGGCATGGATGTATTGTTGTTGGGACCCATGCCGACGCCCGCGATTGCCTACTTATCACAGGCAGCTCGTGCCGATGCCGGTATTGTCATTAGTGCCTCCCATAATCCTTATTATGATAATGGAATTAAATTCTTTAATCATCAGGGGGGGAAGCTGGCTGATCAGATAGAACGCAGTATTGAGACCAGGTTTTATGAGCCGATGGTATTGCTGCAGGCGGCAAAATTGGGCAAGGCCCGGCGTTACCCCGATGCTGCAGGGCGCTATATTGAATATTGCAAGAGTACCATCATGCCGCGGCGTAGCCTGGAAGGCTTAAAACTGGTGGTTGATTGTGCCCACGGAGCTGCCTACCAGGTCGCACCGTCGGTTTTTTCTGAACTCGGTGCCACAGTCGAGACCATTGGCGCGTCGCCGGATGGTTTGAATATTAATCTGCAATGTGGCTCAACCCATATCGAAGCATTGCAGGCCCGTGTACTTGAAACTGGAGCTGATGTCGGTATTGCCCTTGACGGTGATGCCGATCGGCTGATTATGGTGAACCATCAAGGGCATCCGGTGGATGGTGATCAACTCTTGTATGCCATGGCCATGCACCGTCATCGTAACAATGGCTTGTGTGGGATTGTTGGCACCTCAATGAGTAATCTTGGACTGGAGCAGGCCTGTGCTATGGCCGGAATTAAATTTCATCGGGCCCAGGTTGGTGACCGTCATGTTCTGCAGATGCTTAAGCGTGAAGGTTGGCCACTTGGTGGGGAATCATCAGGGCATATTATCTGTCTTGATAAAAGCACCACCGGTGACGGGATCGTGGCTGCATTGGAAGTCGTCTCGATCATGCTTGATAGTGGACATTCGCTACGGGACCTGGTTGCAGGGATGACAATTTTCCCCCAGACCATGATCAATGTTCAATTTAAGAACCTTGCCGGTTCCGTAGCAGGACTGTGCCTGGATGAGTATGACCAAATCAGCGCCAGTGTTCGTGAAGTTGAGCAGCAACTGGGTCAGCGAGGGCGGGTGGTGTTGCGGCCTTCTGGTACCGAGCCCTGTGTTCGGGTATTGGTTGAGGCCAGGGAGCAGAATGAGACAGCAAGGCTTGCCGGCCAGATCGCTGAAGTGGTGCGACTGTCTATCGATAATTCCCATTAGGAGGTTGTCCGAGAACAGGGGCTGGCCGGTTTGTTGCTCCTGGCAAATCCACCTCGTATTCGGTTCACCGTGATGCTGGGTGTGCCGCAGTAACGGAACAAATCAAGCGCGTATTGTCATACGGTCTTTCCTGCCAGATACAACCAGGTTTCCACGACCGTATCAGGATTGAGTGATACGCTTTCGATCCCTTCCTCCATCAGCCAGCGAGCGAGATCGGGATGATCGCTGGGGCCCTGGCCGCAGATCCCAATGTATTTGCCGGCTTTAAGACAGGAGGCGATGGCCATGTGTAACAGTTTTTTGACCGCCGGGTTGCGTTCATCGAACAATTGTGCAATTAGCCCCGAGTCACGATCCAGGCCCAGGGTGAGTTGAGTTAAATCATTGGAGCCGATCGAGAAGCCGTCGAAATATTCCAAAAATTCATCTGCAAGCAGTGCATTGGAGGGGATTTCACACATCATGATGACCTTAAGGCCGTTTTTGCCTCGTTCCAGACCATTACGGGCCAGGATATCGATCACCTGGCGGGCCTCATCAAGGGTGCGAACAAACGGAATCATCAGCCAGATATTGGTGATACCCATTTCATCACGCACATAGCGCATGGCCCGACATTCGAGTTCAAAACAGTCCCGGAATGAGGGGTCGATATAACGTGAGGCACCACGAAAACCGATCATCGGATTTTCTTCGTGGGGCTCAAAGCCACGACCACCGATCATATTGGCGTATTCGTTGGATTTAAAATCCGACATGCGCACAATTACCGATGAAGGGGCAAAGGCTGCGCCGAGAGTGGCGATCCCTTCCTGCAGCTTTTGTACAAAAAATTCTACGGGGTCATCATAACCGGCCATACGTTGTCGAATCGTGGCCTGAAGTTGTGCCTCCTGCCGGTCCAGATTGAGCAGGGCTTTGGGGTGAATGCCGATGGTATTGTTGATAATGAACTCGAGGCGTGCCAGGCCAACGCCATGATTGGGCAATGATTGAAAATCAAAGGCCCGTTCCGGGTTGCCAACATTCATCATGATTTTGAACGGTAGCTTTGGCATGGTATCAAGGCTGATGCGGTTAACGGCAAAATCAAGTTTTCCCGCGTAGATAAAGCCGGTGTCCCCTTCGGCACAGGATACGGTAACCGCATCTCCATCGGTTAAGGCCGAGGTGGCATCTCCGCAGCCGACGACCGCAGGTACACCAAGTTCACGGGCGATAATAGCGGCATGACAGGTACGCCCACCGCGATTTGTGACAATGGCCGAAGCCCGTTTCATCACCGGCTCCCAGTCAGGGTCGGTGATGTCGGTGACCAGTACGTCGCCGGCTTGTACCCGGTCCAGTTGTTTCAACCCCAGCACGACGCGCACCGTGCCGGCACCGATACGCTGGCCGATGGAGCGGCCTTCACAGAGGATGTCGCCTTTCTCATTCAGTACATAGCGTTCCAGCAGATTTTTGTCGTCACGACTTTTTACCGTTTCCGGGCGTGCCTGCAGAATCATTAATTCGCCGGTCTGGCCGTCCTTGCCCCACTCGATGTCCATCGGTCGGCCATAATGCCGTTCGATGGTAACCGCCATTCGGGCCAATTCGGTCACTTCCTGGTCGGAAATGGAAAAGTGCTGGCGGTCAGCGTCGCTGACATCGATGGTCTCTACTTTTTTGGACGGATCCTCGCTGTAGATCATTTTGATGGCCTTGGTGCCAAGATTGTGGCGTAAAATCGCAGGTTTTCCAGCCGCCAGTGCCGGCTTGTAGACATAGAATTCATCGGGATTAACCGAACCTTGCACCACGCATTCGCCCAGGCCCCAGGCCGAGGTAATAAATACCGCATCGGTGAATCCGGATTCTGTGTCAATGGAAAACATGACGCCTGAGGCACCGATGTCACTGCGTACCATGCGCTGAATTCCTGCCGACAGGGCCACCTCGTTGTGGTCGAAGCCCTGATGTTCCCGATAGGCAATAGCACGATCGTTAAACAGAGAAGCGAAGACTTCATGAATGGCGCGCAAAACATCATTGAGCCCACGGACATTCAGGAAGGTTTCCTGCTGACCGGCAAAGGATGCGTCTGGCAGATCCTCGGCTGTGGCAGAAGAACGTACGGCAACGGCCAATTCACTGCCGCTGGCTTCGAGCAGTTGTGAGTAGGCCGTGGTGACCGCTTGCTGTAGTGGGGGGTGCAGTGGCGTATTCATAATAGTGGCACGAATCTTTGCCCCCGCAGCGGTCAGGGCATTGACATCATCGATATTCAGATCTGCCAGAATTTCTTTGATCACCGCGCCAATATCACCGACCAGCAGAAATTCCCGATAGGCCTCTGCAGTGGTCGCAAAGCCACCCGGGACTTGAATTCCGGCACCGCTCAGGTTGCTGATCATTTCACCCAATGAGGCATTCTTACCACCAACACGGGATACGTCATGCATGCCAAGTTGTTCAAACCAAAGAATATATTCAGTCACGTTTGCTTTCCTGAAGTCAATAAAAGGTTGCCGAAAAATTACTATTTCATGGCGGTGGCCATGGTCTGACCTCACCAGGATCACGTATGATGCAGTCCACGGATAAAATATCCTGCCAGTACCGCCGTCAGACGGTGCAATTTTCACTCAAATGGACAAGAAAAGCCATGACTGAACGCGACGTTTTCATTATTTCAGACCGTACGGCGCTAACGGCAGAAACGCTGAGTCACAGCTTGCTGACCCAGTTTCCCGGGATCAACTTCAGTACCCGAATCAAGCCGTTTACGGACAGCCTGAACAAAGCCCAGACCGTGGTCGAGGAAATTAATACCACCAAAGCCAAAAATGGTCTCAAGCCACTGGTTTTTTGTACCTTTGCAGATCAAGCACTGTCACGGATGATCGGTGAGAGTGATTGTGCATTCTTTGATTTTTTCAGCGCTTTTATCGGGCCTATGGAAAACACCCTGGAAGCACGTTCCTCACATAGTTCAGGCAGCTCACACGGAGTTGGTGATCGCACCCACTACGCCACCCGTATCGATGCGGTGAATTATGCCATGCGGGCCGATGACGGCATGTACACGAGTGGTTATGCGCGAGCCGATATTATTCTGGTGGGTGTTTCACGTGCCGGCAAGACACCGACCAGCCTTTATCTGGCCATGCATTTCGGGATATATGCGGCCAATTACCCCTTGGTTGAGGAAGATCTGGAGCGTCAGGAACTGGTCAAAGTATTGGTCCCCAGCCGCCACAAGTTGTTCGGGTTAACCATAAACCCGGAGCGATTGCAACGTATTCGCCAGGAACGTCGTGCCGGTGGCCGTTATGCGGACATCCGGCAGTGTCGCGAGGAAGTTGCCCAGGTGGAAGCCCTGTTTCGTCGTTTTGGTATCCCGTATGTCGATACCACGGCCATGTCGATTGAAGAAATCAGCACCACAATCCTGTATCAGGCAGATCTACGACGCAGCTAGGAGGCTGTCCGAGAATAGGAGCCGTAGCGAGGGACAGCCTCCTAGATCCAACAGTCTTTGTCCCTTTTGCTTGCAGCGGCGGCGTGCAACAAAGGCCCCGTATCACATCTGTCGGCAATATCGAATAGCATCCTATCGAGCAATCTCCCTCTGTTGAAAAACGTTTCTGTGGCACGATGCGGTGTTAATAATCCGCTCAACACCCATGTACGCGCCTGTACACAGCGCTTTTTAGCGAATTATCGCCTTGCCTCGCACTCACCTGAGACGTTTTCAACAACCTGCTAGAAATTTGATTTGACTTTCTTGAGCAGCAGTTCTATCTCCTTCCTTCGACCCGAGTCGGCAAGTGCCCGACCGGTTCGAGGTGGGGCTTTGAGGGCTTTTTGCAGTGTGATCTCCGCTTTTTTGTATTCACCTCGTTGATAGAGAAAATCACCGTAGAAATAGTTTGCGTCAATACCTTGCGGGTTTATCTTGAGGCCTTTTTCCAGGTATTGGCGGGCCTTTTTGTTGTCGCCAAAGGCTAGTGGCCAGCCAGGAACCTGGTAGTACAGGCTGCCCAGCGAAGTGAAGATGGAGCCCTGCAATGCGTCTGGTTTAATGGTTTCGGCCTTGAGCAATTGTTGTCGAGCTTTTTTGACCAGTGACAAAGCACTAAAGCCACCCTTTTCACCAGCCAGAGTGCTTAAAATTATGCCTTCCCAGGTTAACGCTTCAGCACTGTCCGGATGCTGTGCGGTCAGTGCTGCTGCTTGTTTGGAGAGTGTCTCGAGTGCATCCTGACGCTGTTCCTTGGGTGTTTGATAGCGCGCCTTGGCCCATTGTTGCTGTAAAGTATTGACCGCAGGGTCGATGCTGGCGGCATAGCCGGGTGTTGCGAGAATAGTACCGCTCATGAACAGTAGGAACCAGCCGCGGTATAAATGACGGAGATAGAAATTCATTGCAAGGACCTCACAGGTAGTTGATGAGTAGGCGATGGGAGTCAGTTGTGCTGCCTGCCAGCAAACGTGGCAGCGGTCCGGTTCTGTTTTTTCAGCGCATGGCTGACAATCTTGGGGAAAACGGCATTAATACGGGCAAATAAGCGTTCCGGAAAACCCAAATGCCGTTCATCGTCGTCTTGTTCAATGCTCTGGATAACCTGCTCGGCTACCAGTTTCGGCGCATCCATGTTCATACTGACCGCAGCCGCCATACGCATGACCGGGCCGGTGTTGAGTGCGGTTCGAATCGCCCTGGGGGCGATATAACTGATTCCAACCGGGCTGTCGGCAAGTTCCCGGCGCAGCGCTTCCGAGAAGCCGCGCAAACCGAATTTACTACCGGAATAGGCGCTAAAATAAGCAAAACCGATGGCACCGAAGGTGGAGCCGATATTGACAATGCGGCCATATCCGCGTGCTTGCATTAGCGGCAATATGGCCCTGCTGAGCAACATGGGTGCGATCAGATTGACTTGAATGATTTTTTCAAGCATCTGTGGGTCTTCTTCAGCAAACAGGCTGAAACTACTCAGCCCGGCATTGTTGATCAACAAATCAATCGGTCCGAGCGCTTGTTCCGCTTGTGCAATCACGTTTGTACATTGCACAGAGTCAAGCAGGTCGGCGACGATGACCGTCGTTTTGGCCGTGCTCTGCTTGATTTGCTTGGCGATTTCCCCAAGGCTGTCAGCGGATCTTCCTGCCAGTGCCAGGTGAGCGCCGCACGCAGATAGCTGCTCTGCCAAACAACGACCGAGGCCGCCGTTGGCTCCGGTCAGCACAATATTTTTACCGTGTAGTTTCATTACTGGGTTTGCGTTCCTTGGATAGATCGACCTAATTGGTGAAGCATATTGATTGCTCACAGCAGATCAGGGGGTGATTGTATCGTGGAATCCTTAAAGCTTGCTTAAGAGGGCGGTCAAGTATCAACACGATCGTCTAAGAGGCTGCCCGAGAATAGCGACAATAAACCGGTCGGATCCCGTTCCCGGATAGTCTTTGCGGGGAAACCATCGGTTGTGGTACAGAGAAGTTAACGTTTCTTTGCGATTAACCGGTCGAGTTCAATTCTGACCTGTGGCAGAATCTCGTTGTAGGAAAAAGCACCTACATCCACTTCCCCACGCTTTAGATTGACTTTTTTTGGCCCGCACCAAAGGCCGATATCGGCACTGTTTGTTTCACCCGGGCCGTTGACCCGACAGCCCATAACGGCAATGGTGATGGCCTGATCGCGGGCATAGCCGGCCAGTGATTTGACGTCACTGGCCAGTTCGATAAAAGCCTCATTTTCCACCCGTGAACAGCTCGGGCAACTGATAATATTCAAACGCATCGGGTTTAAAACCGGGTTTAACATTCGACCCGCCGCGATATCATCCAGGATCATTCGCCCCGCTTCGATTTCATTGCATTTTTTCTCGAACGGAAGGGTCAACGAGACCCGGATGGTATCGCCGATTCCAGCGCCGAGTAAGGGTTCAAAGGCGATTCGGGTTTTGGTAATGCCGTCCGGTGGCATACCGGCTTCCGTGACGCCAAGGTGCAATGGAACATCGGGTCGGGCTGCGGCAAAGTGCTGGTTGGCAGTGATCACCCTATACGGATCAGAATCCTTGAGTGAGACGACATAACGTTCAAAACCGATATCGTCCAGAAACGAACAATGCTCCAGGGCACTTTGCAGCATCGCGGCCGGGGTATCTTGTTGCGGTTGTTGTTCCAACAAGCGTGGGTCAACAGATCCACAGTTGATGCCAACACGCAGTGCACAGTCGTGGTCTCTGGCGACATCGACTAGAAATCGTACCTTCTGTTGCCAGGTTTTACGCCGTTCGTGGTGGTGCAGGTGTCCAGGGTTGTAGCGAATTTTATCAACCCAGGGAGCAACGTTGACGGCGACCCGGTAATTTTCCTGTAAATCAACACTCAGACAGGCATCGGTTTGCTGACGGATTTCCTTGAGGGCAACGGCATCCCGGTTATTGTCCACCGCGATACGGATGATACCGGCTCCGGCATGATGCAGTTGTACAACCTGGCCGACCGTCGCGTCAATATCCCGTGTCGGAGTCGCGCACATGCTTTGAATTACGATGGCCGTGTCGCTGCCAATTTTCAGATTGCCGATATCGATCGTTCGGGTCAGATTGCGTGCCACGGATTGCTCCCTTGTTGGAATCTGCAGGCTACCTGTAGTTCGTTCAGGGTGGCAGCTTGTGAGATAGCCATCAGCATTCCACCAAATTGACAGCCAACCCGCCACGGGAGGTTTCTTTGTACTTCGATTTCATATCCGCCCCCGTTTGGCGCATGGTTTGGATGACCTTGTCCAGGGTCACATGATGCTCGCCATCACCTTTCACGGCCAGACGCTGGGCGTTGATGGCCTTGATGGCAGCCATGGCATTACGCTCAATACAGGGGATCTGTACCAGGCCTCCGATTGGATCACAGGTCAGGCCCAGGTTATGTTCCATGCCGATTTCCGCGGCATTTTCCACTTGCAACATGGTACCGCCCTGGGCTGCAGTCAAGGCTGCGGCTGCCATGGAGCAGGCCACACCGACTTCACCCTGGCAACCGACTTCAGCGCCGGAGATGGAAGCATTTTCTTTGTACAGTATGGCGATGGCAGCGGCCGTAAGCAGAAATTCGATTATCCCCTGCTCGTTGGCACCGGCACAGAAACGGGTGTAGTAATGCAGCACCGCGGGTAGTACGCCCGCTGCACCGTTGGTCGGGGCGGTAACAATTCGCCCACCCGCCGCATTTTCCTCATTGATTGCCAGTGCGTAAAGGTTGACCCAGTCAAGAATCGCCAACGGATCAGGTGTTTGGTCAGTGGCAAGCTGTGCCAGTTGGCTATGCAGTTTGTGGGCACGCCGCCGCACATGCAAGCCCCCCGGCAGCACGCCCTGCTGTTGGCAGCCTCGCTGTACACCTTGTTGCATGACCTGCCACAGATCCAGTAATTGTTGTCGAACGGTGTGTTCATCTGTCCAGCAGCATTCATTGGCCAGCATGATGTTGCTGATGCGCAGCTGATTTTTCTGACATAACTGCAGCAGCTTCTCGCCGCTGTCAAAAGGGTAGGGTAGTTGGGTGCGGTCTTTCTCGATACGTAGCTTGCCGGTTTTTTTATCAGCTTGAGCCACAAAACCACCACCGACCGAGTAATACTCTTTTTTGAGTAGCGTTGCGCCGGCCCTGTCGCGGGCTGTGAAGCGCATGCCATTGGGGTGCAAAGGCAATAGTTTGCGTTTATGAAAATGCAAGTCATCACGCTTGTCGAAGACCAGGGTGTGGTTTGCTAACGGGATATTCAGTCGTCTGTCATCCCCGTGCAGCAGCCTGCCCACGTTATCCGGATCAACGGTATGCGGCTGTTGCCCAAGCAAGCCCAGCAACACGGCGTGATCGCTGCCGTGGCCACGGCCGGTAGACCCGAGTGATCCGAATAGCTCGACGTAGATGCGGTAAATCTGTTGGAGCTCAGGTAGTTGAGTACAACGATTAAGGAAACTGCCGGCCGCCAGCATGGGGCCGATGGTGTGGGAGCTGGATGGGCCAATGCCGACCTTGAAAATCTCGAATACACTAATGGCCATGTAACAATCCGAACCGTTATGGTGGTAGAAGGGTCGATCTGGTAGAGTTGGTTGTACTGAAGGTGCGGGTTCGGTTGGCCGAATGCGTGTCCGTTACAATCACAACGTCGCTGAGATCACTATGCAGGCTGAGGTATCGATACGCAAGCAATTTTTAATGATGTTGGCGACAGGGCGGCCGGTCAGTGGGGAGCAACTTGCAAGGAGGTTGGGTTGTAGTCGGGCGGCCATTTCGCGTCAGTCGGCGGTGCTGAAGAAAAGTGGATTGCACATTCATGCCGCGCCGGGCAGTGGTTATCGATTGCGCTGGCCACTGTCTTTGCTCAATGAGGCCGTTATTGCATCTTGTTTGCGTTCATCGGCACCGTTACACGTCTACGAGCGGGTGGCTTCGACGAACCAGTTGTTGATGATGGCCGCCGGGGTTGAGGATGGTGAAGCCTGTCTTGCTGAATTGCAGTCTGCTGGCCGGGGTCGCCTCGGGCGTGAATGGTGGTCAGCACCTTACCGAAATATATTGTTGTCAATGGCCTGGAACTGGCAGCAGGGGCCTGCTGCGTTGTCCGGATTCAGTCTTGCAGCAGGTGTTGCGGTGGTTGAGGCCTTATCGGCCTGGAAGCTACCGGAGTTAGCACTTAAATGGCCGAATGATATACTTTGCCAAGGTCAAAAACTGGCTGGATTGTTGATAGAAATTCGTGGTGAAGGGGAAGGACCCTGCCGTGTGGTTCTGGGTTTGGGGTTGAATGTGCACAATCCGGATCCCCCAGACTCGCTGGCTGGAACATTGATCGATATGCAGGCTGTGGTCGCCGCTGAGGTCGATCGCAATCATCTGGCCAGTAAATTGATTACGGCGTTACAGGTTATGATGAGAGATTTTCGAGAATATGGCTTTAAGCCTTTTCAGGCACGTTGGAATGCGTTGCACGCCTACCATGGCTATCAGGTGATAGTTTCAGGGGGTGGGCCATGTATCAATGGTAAGGCGATGGGCGTGAATTTTCGGGGAGAATTGGAGGTGGAGGATGTTGCTGGCATCATCCATCACTGCATTGGCGGTACGCTGAGCCTTCGTCCACAAGCCGGGTCGTAAGCTGTGAGGGTAGGGTGAAATTGTTGATTGATATGGGCAACACTGCGATGAAGTGGTGTTACGGAAGTGCCACTACACAACATCAAGTGGTTATTTTTCCGGCACGGGTCAACACGGATTTTTTTTACTCGATCTGGTCTGGACTCGATGGAGTGGAGGTAATCTGGCTCAGTACAGTCGGATCTGCGGCTTGGTTACAGCATCTGCAAGATTATGCAAATACGCAAGGAGTACCGATCATAAAGGCCCACAGTACACTACGCTTTGGGCCAATGCGAAATGCCTACAAACCGCCTGAATCTCTGGGGGTAGACCGCTGGCTGGCGGCGATAGCCGCTTGGTACAGGGTGCGCCAAGCGGTGATTGTGGTAGATGCCGGGACTGCGATTACCGTGGATGCAGTGACTGATGCAGGGGTGTTTATTGGCGGTGTCATATTGCCCGGGTGGATGTTGTGCAAGCAAGCATTGGTTCAGGGTACGGCCGCACTTGAGATCAGTGAGGTTGATGATGAAGAGTTTCCGGATACCACCTCCGCAGCGATTCATCGTGGTGCTTTGCTGGCTGTCGTCGGTGGGGTTCAGGCGGCTGTTCGCAGTGCTGAATCAGCCCTTGGTGGAACTTGTTGTCATCTGCTTTGTGGTGGCGACAGTACCATATTGCAGCGGCATTTGGCTCCTGATACTCAGTGTATCTCCGACCTGGTATTGCGAGGTTTGCTACAGGTGGCATCCGATTGAAAACAAAGTGGTGGGTTGCAGTTCTGTTGCTGGTAAATGCCGCGCTCTACCTGTGGGCTACCGGGGTTCGTACGGTTACGGGTTCTGGCCTGACGGTAGCTAAGGCAGCGTTGCAGCCAGGACAGTTGCGTTTGTATGTCGCACCGACGATCACCGCGCAGAAAAACTACTGTCTGCGGGTCGGCCCCTTTGTCAATAAATCAACAGCAGTTCTGTCCAGAACGTTGTTGACCACACTGGGTGTTCAAGCCGTAGCGTTTGAAGCTTCGCCGGATCGACGGATTCAGGCTTATCGGATTTATATGGGGCCTTTTAAGAGCCGCCTGGCCAGTGTCACTATGCGCGATCATCTCAATCAACTGGGAATTTATGATCAGTATCTGGTTCGACAAAGCAATGGTTTTTTGCTGATTTCGCTGGGATTGTTTACCCAGAATGATGGAGCCAGCCGTTTTTTGCAAAATCTTCGTGATCAGGGCCTGCAAGCTCACCAGCGAGAAGAGATGCGTAGCCTCGGCGCCAGTTATTGGCTGGTGCTCAATGCCGTAGATGAGGACAAAGTGCGGAACCGCAACTGGTCAGATCCACGTGCACGTTTGCACAGGGTGATCTGTCCCACAGACATACCTGCTCGATAGTGCAGGCCGTGAAACTGCAATCTGGCGCTTTTCACAGCCATCAATTTTCACGGCCACCAAGTAGAGAGGACCCGGTAGCTTCGGGCAGGCTCCTGGGAGCTTACTTGCGGCCAGGTTCTAGCGTTCGCAGAATTGTGTATTCCTGCTATTATCGGTTGCTTTGCGGTCTTGATACCCCTAGAATCCGCATCTGCTTGTGCCCGCATAGCTCAGTTGGCAGAGCAGCTGATTTGTAAATTGCACCTGCATGGGGAAACTTCTGCAGTGGAGGCGGCTAAAACGGGGAAACCTGTGTGCTTGATGCGGATTCGCATGTGTACTTGGTGCGGATTCGACCGAGTGCGTGGCAATCCCGTGCTACCCTGGCTGAGTCAGCGGGGGAGTGTAGAGACTTTACACCGCCCACCTAAGGTCCTGGATTATCTCTCGGGCTAGGGTGAAGAGAAAGTCCAGACTCCAAACATTATCAGCTGATGATGGCTGTGAAAACAGTGGTGGGTATGAATCAGCAGGTCGGGGGTTCGAATCCCTTTGCGGGCTCCATTTTTGGGGTAAAAACCCATTGACATTTATCCAGTTTTACCTGAAAATCCGCCGTTTCACTTTGCTTGGAGGGGTTCCCGAGCGGCCAAAGGGGGCAGACTTAAGATCTGCTGGCTAAGTGCCTACGTGGGTTCGAATCCCATCCCCCGCATATTTAAAAGAGGGGTTTATTTCACAACCAGAACAGAACAGCTTGCATAGTCAACTACAGGGTCTCCTGTACCTCCCAGGAATCTCCTCTTAAGGGGGTGCTCTGTGTTTACACCAAGAACTATCAGGTCTGCATTAATCTCGTTTGCCTTTTTCACTATTTTTTCAGTAGGTTTTCCAAATTCAAAGTAAGTCACTGGTTTTATTCCGCTTTTTTCAGCTATTTCACTGGCATACTTTAAAAACCGTGAATAATATTTCTCCGCCTTTTCTTTCTCTTCATTATAACCATTTCTTACTTCGGCAAATTCGGGAATCAGGGCAACTGTTATAATACAAAGCATAGAGTTATGCTGCTTTGCCAGCTCTATGGCTGTTTTCAGTGCTTTGTATGACCCATCCGAGCCATCAAATGCCAGAAGAATCTTAGTGAACATATGGAAAGCCTCCTGTAACATATAATATTGTGAGAAACATTGCAGTGACTATATACAAAATATATACTCCTATGTTTCCGTTCATAAGATACAATCTAAATATGTTGGAGGCATATCTTACGCTCTTTGCTGTTACCACATATCCCTTTTCAAATATATCACCCCATATAACTCTGCATCCTTCCTCCTTTGTCCTGTAGAATCCCTTCAGTGTATACCTCAGGATCATTGAATAGGATAGTGAATTATAGTTGCCGCCTTCTCCACCACCTGCCCAAGCTTCAGTATACCTTATCTTTCTCTTTGAAATCCCATATATCAAGGAGACGAGAACAATAAGGAAGACAAAAACGAAGGTCGGAGACATTCCTCCAAACTTTTCTCCTGATAGAATCAAGAAACCCTTTGGAATTGCCAGAGCGCCTCCAATTAAATTAACTGCCGGGTTAACACCAGTTAAACTGTAAACTGGCTGTGAAACAAAATCTATCAGACTCTGTGGAAATAGAGAAATTATAAGGATTACTGAGAGAAGGATTAGCATTCCGGCATCTACCATGCTTATTTTCCTTCCGGTTGACCTTTTAAAACCGTAAGAAATCATCTTAGTCATTGAAATTGTTGCAATTCCTGCAGCCAGAGCTACTACAGCACCTACAGATACTATAAGTATTTTATATTTAACGGATGGAATCTCAAAAGACTGGAAAAGAGCTTCGAGAGCCATCCATTCAGCTATAAATCCTGGCAGAGGAGGAATTGCTGCAAGTGATAAAGCTGCAATATAGCCTGAAGTAATACTTATATTGCTTAATTTTACATCTTTAAGCTCATTAATATTTGGAGAGAACTGTTCAATCATACCTGCTGTGAAGAAGAGCAGGGCTTTGGATATACTATGGAAAAATGCATAAAACAGAACGGTAAGCATTGTGAAGGCAGAAAGGACAGAGTTATGGTGGTATACAGCGATTATGTAAGCACCAAGTAAAACAAATATAATACCATCATTTTCAATTGTACTGTAAGCTGGAAGTTCCTTTACCTTTTCGGAAGTTGCAGCGTGAAGTGAGCCAATTGCAGCAGTAATCCCTCCAAGGATGAGCATAACAGCAGAGACCCAGATTGATGGCACCTGTATGCTGAGCATTCTGACTATACCATAAACACCCATAAGAGTAAGAACTGCACTTAACAATGCTGACATGTTTGAAGGCGCAGTTGAATGGGCTGGGGGTAACCAGATATGAAATGTAAATACAGCCATTTTAACAGCAAAGCCGAAAAGAGCAAATAAAAATATTAGATTCCACATATTTGAGCCCTTCCAAGCAGCGAAAAAAATACTGTGAGTTGTTCCCAGTGCCAGTGCAAAGCTCAACATCAAAAGTATTGTGCTGAGCTCTCCAAAAGCAAGGAATACATATGCAGCTCTCATACTATCTTTTCTTGCCGATATTGCTAGAAAAGATGCTATAGTCATACCTTCCCATCCTATAAGGAATGAAAGGGCGTCTCTGCTTACAAGTATCAGAAGCATGGAAGCTATGGTTAATGCAAAGGTTGATGCAAGTCTCTTTCCATAATGGTCGTATCCTATGGAATATACACTTGCCGAGAGCCAGACTATTGAGGATAGAAGCAGGAAGTATGGAAGGAAGGCATGGTCTGACAAACTTCCTGAAATTGCCAGATATATCAACCAAGCACTCCCAAATGCAGAGATAACATATGTAATTTTTTTAGATAAAACCGCAAATGCTGAAGCTGATATAAAAAGAATTATAATGTAATATAAGATATTCATCTCCATGCTTATCTCCTCCTGTATGTTTTAAGAAGACCATATAACAGTCCTATGGGTGAAGGAGGACAGCCAGATATTTTCGCGTCTACATTGATATATCTATCCACTCCTTCATTACCAAAAATTCCGCCACTTGTAGCACAGCTGCCGGCAGCAACAACAATCTTCGGCTCTGGCATTGCCTCATATGCTTTCAGCATTGGCTCCACCATTCTGTCGGTGACCTTGCCTATAACAAACATTATATCTGCATGCCTCGGTGTTGGTGTGAAGAAGAACCCAAGTCTATGTAAATCATAGTAAGGGTTGGTAAGCATATCAAGTTCTCTATTACAGGCATTACATGAGCCAGCATCTACAAGGAATATGTGAACGGAGCCAGAGAATGGCAGCTTTCTATTTACTTCTGCAATTTCTACATTTCCTGTCATTTCAAAGCCATAATCTTCACATCTCTGGCAGAATATACATTTATAAAAGTCGAGAGCTTCACTGATAGCATCTGTTGGACAAACACCACTTGCAGCTTTGATATCTCCATGCCTATGAACAGGTACGCCTATTTCTGGAACTTCATCCTTTGTTGGTTTTTCATCAGGATATTTTGTTGTAATTATTCCTTTGCGCAGTCCTTTTATAACCCACATGATATCACCTGTCCGAATCAGCAAAGCTGAGACCAAAGCTCTCTATACCAAAAGAAAAATCTGTGAAGATATTTCCTTCAATCGCAACAGCAAAAGCTGGATAGTTTATTGTAGATGGGGGTCTTATTCCAGCCCATTTTATTATTCCATTTTCAACTTCAAGTGCAGTCAGAATATCACCTGGAGGAGCCTCTGACCTTCCGTATAGAAATCCACTGGCGTCAACATCTGTTTTCAGCTCTGTTTGTGGTAGATTTTCTGCAAAGAATTTGATTATCTCTACTGAATTCCTTACCATCATCCTTGAAAGAGCATCGCCATATTCTTCAACTGCAACTCTGAAAGGTGTATCTGTATAAATACTATTAAAACTCCTGACATCTTTTCCTACTCCCGAAGCTCTCGCTGGTATTCCTATTGTATCCAGACGTATAATATCTTCTACATTCAAAATAGCTGTGTTATGAAGTCTGTCTATGAATATCGTTGATGTTATGAGCAGTTCAACAAGCTTATCAAATTCTCTTTTAATGTCTATAATCCTACCTAGCAGGACTTTAGTGTTAATATCCTTTCTTACACCGCCGGGGATGTTAAGACCAAATAAGTAGCGGTGTCTGAAGAACTTTGCATTAAGCCTCAGGACATCTTCTTCCAGAGCGGAAAATTGAGATGCTGCAACACTTTGTGAGGCTGCCGTTGCCAGCCTCTGTATTGCATGGATATGATTGTATATTCTTTCAAGTTCGAGTGCTATTATTCTTATAGCCTCTGCTCTTTCTGGAATGTTCTCTTCAACTGCACTGCAAAATGCATTGGAATATGCAACTGAAAATGTGCCACACAGCCTTTCAATCAGAAGAAGAGCGTCTTTTACATTCATCCCACAGATTTTTTTCTCTATGGCTCTGTGTTTGTATCCCAGGTCAGGAGCAACATTTAGAATTCTCTCTCCATAACTGAGAATATGAAAAGCCCCGGATTCCCACAGTCCGGATGATACTGGGCCATAATGAAGTTTAAAAACATCATCAGGACATTCTTTGCAGTAAGCATTGTAATTTCCTGACAGAGCATGAAGCACAGGTCTTATCTCACCTATATTCGCTTCAGGAGGAAGAGCAAACTGACCACTCAGGCCAAGAGTCTGACTTGGAGTTCTATTTATATCAATATCTGGAGAACCTGTCATCACAAATTCTATAGAACCGCTGGTATAATCTGTCCATACATAGACCTCCTTATCTTTTTTAGGAAAACAGGCTGTAAGTGAGTACTTTTTATTTTTTGCATAGGAAAGCAGTTCAGATTCTGTTATTTCAATAATCATAACATCACCTCTATATATATCCACACACCAAGGCTGAACACAAGGGCTATTGCAACAGATAAGAAAGGAATAAGTTCTGCATATACAGGCATCTTATTTACTTTTGCATCTCCAAAGCTCATTTTCGCTACATGGTAATTTAAAGCAAGAAAAGATGTGAATATTGATATTGCAAGCATGGCTGTTATCAAAGGCATTTTAAATGAATAGCTCAGGATTACAAGCTCAGCTATGAAGGATGCAAAGGGAGGAGCTCCTGTAACAGCAAGGGCTCCCAGCACCATTGTTATACCTGTAAGCTGTGTAGAGTTGAGTAGACCTCTAACATTCTCAATTTTCTTTGTTTTATATACAGCAATTATATTCCCAGTGCTGAAAAACAGTCCTGACTTAGCAAAAGCATGCACAATTAGAAGTAAAAATGAGGCTTCAGCCGCTTTTCCGCCAAAGGCAATCCCTGCGACTGCTATACCCATAACATCCATGGTTGAATATGCAAACATCCTCTTGAAATTCTGCTGTTGAATAATTAGAATAGAAGCTACAAGAGCGGTTATAGCTCCGAAAAATGCAGTTAAACCTATAACATGATATGCTTTGCTTGCAATAGCTATTAAGAAAATACGGAAGTAGGTTAATAATGCTACAGGAAGTAACGTTGCTGATAACATTGCACTTATAGGGGGAGGAGCAGACCCATGGGCATCCGGTAACCACGTATGCATTGGAAACAGACCTATTTTCGTTCCAAAACCAACGAGTGCGAGTGCTAAAGCGACAGAGGCGGCAAAGGGTGAAAGTTTAACATTATACCATATAAGCGTTTTTCCTACAAATTGTATAATTATAATTGAAAGCAGAGCAATACCCATCCCTGCAGATGCTATGATAGCATATCTCCAGGCGGCCTCTGCTCCAGCTTTCTTCTTTTCAAGAACGATTAACAGTGCACTTACGACTGTTGAAGTCTCAAGTCCAATCCACATAAGACCAATATTGGCTGAAACTGCAGTAAACAGCATGCTAAGTGCAAACAGGTTCAGAAGTGGATAGTAAAAGTCAACACTTATGAATGTATCTTTGACAGTTTTCAGGAAGTACACAGAATATGCGGATGAAAGGAAATACACACATGAAATCAGCAATATTATTATTGCAGAGTATATATCAACAAACATCCATCCGTCTGTAATATCGCCTCTAAGAACTTTACATATTATGTAAATAGATAAAATTGTAGTTATAAGAGAAGCGACTAATGTCGAGTTTTGTTTAACTTTTGGATATGGTAATAGGGAGAATAACACCCCACCAAGTGGGAAAATAACCAGAAACCACAGTAAACCAATCATCCTCTTAACTCCTCTATCTCAAGTATTCCATATTCTCTTTCCTCAGCCAGTATCACTCCCAGAAGTATAAGTCCTATCACATCCAGCAGGATTCCTGCTTCAAGAATAAAGGAAAGAGGGATTAACAGAGTTCCAGCGTATAGCAGAGCATTCTCCTCCATAATATATCCTACCATCTGTGCCAGAGCATTCTTTCTCGCTATTATGAGAAGGAAGCCAAGGAGCAGGAGTATTATGGGCAATGCTCCGCCTCTTATTTTAAATAATGGGTAAAAGGCAGTCTGATATAAACCATAACCAATAACAGTAAGAAATATTCCAGTTATAACCAGTGCTGGTACTCCTGTTGTCATTTCTCTATAATCCCATATCTTATTACCTCTTATATTCCACTTCATCACATGTGGAACGATATAACCTCTGACCACCAGCGTCAGAATTGCAAGTATAATTAATTCCAGCGACCCCTTTTGAAACCCAAGTATTGCAATTAAAATTGCAAGTAGGACTGACTGGAATGCCATAGTGTTTATAAGTGGCTTTATATAACTTTGCCCGAGCATTTCAAAGGCTGTGAGGATTATAAGTGTACCTATAAATTCTATTGCAACAGAAATCATGGTGCAATACCTCCAAATAGGAAAAAGGAGAATATAGAGAGTAATGCAAGTGAAAATGATATAGCCAGATAATCAAGTATTTTGAAAAGCTTCAGCTTTGCAAATGTTTCTTCAACAATGACCAGTGCACCTATAAGGAAGAGCATTTTTACTATCAGAGAAATGATACCAATACCTATAGAAATGACTGAATATCCCATTGCAACACCCCACGGGAATGTGAAGATATTAAGGAAAATAGACATGAATATAAACTGCTTCATATATGAACCCCATTTGACTATGGCATACTGAATACCTGAATATTCCATTAGTTTAGCTTCATCGAGCATTCCTAATTCCATAAGTCCCTCAGCTTCAACAGGAATTTTTCCTGTCTCGAATAGAAGCAACATGAAAAAAGATGCGATTATAAGGAGGTGCGTAGGTGATAAAATCCAGTTTACCTGTGTTGAGAGAACCTGGGTTGTTATGAAGGGATTGTTTGTTGAAGTTATAAGGGCTACACCGAAGAATACAATGATAAGGGTTGGTTCTGCCAGAGCTGCGAATGATATTGCTCTGCTCGCCCCTATTGTTGTGTAAAAGCTCCCTGTCCTTGTAACAGCAATTACGGATATTACTCCAGCCATTATGAAAAGGAAGGCTCCTCCCAGAAAATCAACTGTCGGTGCGAAAGGTAGGGGGTATCCTGTGACTATTGGCAGAACCATCGAGAGTATAATATAACATGAAAATGCAATGGCAGGTGCCAGATGAAATATAATAGAAACTGACGATGGTGCCACCACTTCCTTCCTCATAAACTTCCACATATCGTAATATGGCTGGAATATGCTTGGACCTCTCTTGGATTGGACCATAGCTTTGGCTTTTGTCATAATACCTGAAATGAGGGGCGATAGAACTAATACGACAAGCGTCTGAATAACCTGGAAACATAGCATTCTAATTTCCATTTATATCCACCCCTTCTTTATGCTAGAAAATCTATCTGAAATTCTTGTATGGATTATATCCACTACTACGTATATCATATGGTGGTATCCCATAACTTCACCTGCCATCTTCTTAAGA
>ENA-ORDP01000249-ORDP01000249.1-marine-sediment-metagenome-genome-assembly--contig:-NODE-249-length-36573-cov-4.669095_pt1 | contig 36573 bp, 30 predicted proteins | sample MGYA00248627_ERZ508539 | MGnify/ENA primary metagenome ERZ508539 (study PRJEB26208, sample SAMN05571518) | marine sediment metagenome | biome: deep sea; feature: Hydrothermal vent; material... | reverse complement strand
TTTCCGATTCATGAACCTTCAGCTTCATATGTTTACGGCTTGGGCCTTCAACTTTTTCAAAAATGAACATGCGGAAGAATCCCTATCTGAAGCGTCTCAAACAGCCTGTTACGATGAGGCTTGATGTAGATGTTGTAAGATATTTCAAACGTTTGGCCGAAGAAACCGGTATGCCCTACCAAAACCTGATCAATCTGTATCTTCGTGATTGCGCAGCAAAGGACAAACGTCCCGAAATAGTTTGGCATGAAGGAAAATCCTCATAACCCGCTCTTGCTGCTGGCATCGGGCGAGGACTTACTATGGATGCAATAAATAAATCTGTCAGCGGAAGCGTGAACCCGTTTTTCTTTATCTTTATTGACAGATCAGCTGCTTTCTGCCAATGTAACCAGGACATTTCTATGTATTCAAGATTCAGCAGACTATCCATCCATATACTTGTATCAATTAATACTCTATCCATCCTTTTCCGATAGTTACAAAAAGGGAGATTTTAAGACATGAGAAGAATTAATTGAAGAGTTTCAACTTATACTTGAAAAAATTTATTGTTTATCGTCTTTCCCACAATCTTGGGTCCAGGGCGTCTCTCAGTCCCTCGCCAAGGAGGTTATAGGAAAGCACCGTAATCAGTATAGCCACCCCGGGAAAGACAGAAAGCCACCATGCAATCTCGATATTGGCCTTGCCAGCTGTAAGAATGTTTCCCCAGCTCGGCATTGGCGGCTGAACTCCAAGTCCGAGAAAACTCAGCGATGACTCAAGGAGCACTGCTGATGCAATACCAAGCACTGCCGATATTATTACAGGGGCAAGGCTGTTTGGCAGCATATGCCGGAGTATTATTCTCATGTCCGATGCACCTATTGCCCTTGCAGCAAGGATGTAGTCCCTTGACTTCAGGGTAAGAAACTCAGCCCTCACAAGCCTGGCCACCCCCATCCATGAGGTTACCCCAATGATGATCATAATATTCCATATACTGGGACCGACAAAGGCTATCACTGCAAGAATAAAGAAAAATGACGGTATTGAGAGCATCACATCCACAAACCTCATGATTAATCTGTCCGCTATGCCCCCGTAGTAGCCGGCAACTGCACCCATTATCATTCCAATAAACGTTGCAATGCCAACAGCCACAAAGCCGACAGACAATGAAACCCTTGCTCCATAAAGCATCCTGCTCAGCACATCCCTTCCTATATCGTCAGTACCGAGTGGATGAAGCCTGCCCGGTGGTTCAAGGACGTGGTATCTGTCAATATGATCCGGTTCATAGGGGGAAATTACTGGTGCAAGCAAAGCTGCAAGAAACAGTAGGGCCACAAGCACACTCCCTGTCATGGCCAGTTTATTATGACCGAACCTTTCATAGAAGATACCGCTCAATTCCTATCTCCTCCTTATCCTTGGGTCAACAACTGCATAACAGAGGTCGGCAAGCATGTTGCCGATCAGTGTGAGTATGGCACCAATGGTGAGGAGTCCCATTATCAAAGGATAATCCCTCTGCATTACCGACATCCAGAATAGCTGGCCCATACCCGGAATACTGAATATCTGTTCAAATATTACGCTCCCTCCTATTAATCCCGGAACAGATAAACCAAGTAAGGTAATAATAGGAAGGAGTGCGTTCCTGAGGGCATGTCTGTAGATAACCTTGCTTTCCGGCAACCCCTTTGCCCTTGCCGTAACAATATAGTCCTGCCTGATAACCTCAAGCATGCTGCTGCGCATGTATCTGGATATACCGGCAATACCGCCTAAGGCGGATACAAAGACCGGCAGTGCAAGGTGTTTTGCAAGATCAAGGACCTTGCCCCCGGCAGACAGGGTTTCGTAGTTCATGGACTTAAGGCCGGATATGGGCAGCCAGTGCAGATATACCCCAAAGAGCATCATCAGCAGTATGCCGAGCCAGAAAGCCGGCATTGCAAATCCAAGAAAGACCCCTACCGTAGTTACCTTGTCATAGAGGGAGTACTGGTGAGTTGCCGAAGAGATGCCGACAGGTATTGCTATCATAAATATCAGCAGCATACTGAGAAGATTTATTGATACGGTAACAGGAACCCGCTCCTTTATCTTTTCCCATACCGGGCGACTGTCAGTGGAGAAGGAGTCTCCAAAGTCCAGCTTTACAACCCTCTTTGCCCATAAAAGGTATTGTATGATTATGGGCTTGTCAAGGCCATAGTACTTCTCAAGCCGCGCCCTTGCCTCAGGGGTTATCTTGGGATTCAGGTCGGTCAACACATCCGTAGGTTTACCCGGTGCAAGATGGATTATAAAGAATGACAGAAGGGTTATTCCTATCAGTGTGACAAATATCTCTGTTATACGTTTACTGAGGTAAAAAAGCATAACCTGATTCGAATTTCTACTCCTGTATCACCGTGTAGGAATATGTAATCTTTGCCACACCTTCAAGTGTTGCCTTTACCGAACAATATCTGTCCATTGATAAATTTATAGCCTTTTTAACTGCATCCTCAGAGATATTTTTACCCCGCACAGTGTAGTGGAGATTTATATCCGTAAATTTTTTGGGATGTGCATCCGCCCTTTTGCCCTGGACCTCTATCTCAAACCCTGTAACTTCCTGCCTCTTCTTTCTGAGAACAGAGATAACATCCATGCCCGTGCAACCACCAAGTCCCATGAGGACAAACTCCGCCGGTCTAGGCGCGGAATCCTCACCACCAAACCGGGGATCGCCATCCATAACAACAGAGTGCCCTGTAAAGCCCTCTGCAACAAATCTGAGACCATCAACATATTTTATTGTTGCTTCCATCTCCACCTCCTCAGCAATCAATTGCGGAGTGATGGAGGGTTGGAGTAATGGAGTGATGAAAATATCCAGTCCTCCAATACTCCAGTCCTCCAATACTCCAAATTTCCATATCTTCAATGCCTGAATTATATCACAATCAGGCTTCCGAGCAGAAAGTCTTTATGGCATCCCTAACCTTTTCAAGACTCACCCGTGTATTATAACAGGGGCCAAAAGGTCTCTCATTTGATATTGCAAGTACGGGCATTGGATAGGTATCGACAATGCCGCTTGAAAGGTCTCTCTCACAGGCAACTGCAACTATTGCCTCCGGTTTTGCATCCATTACGATCCTCCTTGCAAGTGTCCCCCCTGTGGCTACAAAGAGGGTCAGTCCGTAATCATCAGCCAGATTTATAAGGTCCTTAATCTCGCACTTTCCGCATCTCTTGCAATTATATATGTTATGGGTCAGCCTGATCTCACATTTATCTACCTGGATGCAATGCGGAAGGAGCAGAAGTATCTTCTTTGTCTTGTGCCGTTCCCTGATTACAAGGCTGTTGTTCATATTGATAATCAGCCGCTGCAGGGACTCCTTTTTGTCCTTCCTGAACGCAGACAGGAGCATAAAGACGGGATAAAGCACTTTGAGTACAAAACCTCTAATTATCCTGTAGCCCGCCAAACCTGTCTCCTTTCCAGATGTCTCTCCCGATGCCCTGCAAAAAGGCCTTAATCTCCATCGGTTTTCTGCCTTCCATCTGAACCTCAAGTATCTTTAAAAGGCCCTCAGGGGTACCAATAATCAATTCCCCCTTGCCCTTATGCACAACATCTCCCGGCTGTCCGTGTCCCTCTATTACCTCTACCTTAAGCAGTTTAAGCATTTTTTTTCCGTAATACGTATATGCACACGGCCATGGATAAAGGCCCCTCACCCTGTTATAAATCATCCTGGCCGACAAGGACCAGTCAATCAGTCCGTCTTTTTTTTTCAGAATCGGCGTATAACCCGGCTCACCTTGCTGGGGATGGGGCTTTAGCTTACCGGCCCGGAATCCACTCAGTGTCTCTACAAGGAGCTCAGCACCCACTAAAGAGAGTCTTTCCGAGAGTGTCAGGGCATTATCCTCTTCCCTTATATCCACCTCTCTCTGAAGGAGTATATCCCCTGTGTCAAGCCCTTCATCCATCAGCATTGTTGTAATGCCGGTCTTTTTGTCTCCACTGATAATAGCCCACTGGATCGGGGCTGCTCCCCTGTGTCCGGGCAATAATGAGGCATGGAGATTGATACAGCCCCTCAGGGGAATCTGAAGTAAACCCTTTGGAAGTATCCTGCCATAAGCCACAACCACTATAAACTCGGGGTTCTGGGCCTTTAGCCGTTTTATGAAATCCTCAGATCTTATACTCCCGGGCTGAGCAACCGTAAGTCCCTCCCTCTCAGCCACGGCCTTTACAGGAGAAGGAATAATCCTGTGCCCTCTCCCGCCAGGCCTGTCGGGCTGTGTCACAACAAGCACAACATCTTCCCCTGAAGATATCAGCTTTTCAAGTGCAGGGACTGCAAATAATGGAGTGCCAAAGAAGATTATCGCCATACCGGGTTTAATTTATTAATTCCATTTATTTTACTGCTTGGTCCGCAGATTTCACAGATTACGCAGATTGCTGAAAAAAAACAATGAACAAAAAACTGTCATTACAAACCCCTGTATATTCGCAATAGAAACTAAATAAGTCTGTGTATAAAAAGTCGAACAGTTGTCGTTTTTCTGAGTTTTGAAATCTGCGTAATCTGTGAAATCTGCGGATAGATTTTCCTGTATAAAAATAATTCAGGCTGTTTCCTTCAGCTTTCTAAGATAGCGTTTTCTGAAAAATTCCCTCTTTATCGGACTCATCCTGTCAACAAAAAGAATCCCGTCAAGGTGGTCTATCTCATGTTGAAGCGCCCTTGCCGGCAGACCTTCAGCCTCAATCTCTACGGGCCTGCCTTCCCTGTCAAGACCCTTTACAAGTACAATCCCGGCCCTCTCAATATTTGACACATAACCCGGAACACTCAGACAGCCTTCCTCTGAAACGACCTTGTCATCAACCTGAATTATTTCAGGATTTATAAGGACTATCAGCGGGTGTGCTTCTTCCTTCAATTTCACATGTACTACAATAACCCTCCTGGACTCGCCTACCTGGGGTGCAGCCAGACCAATGCCGGGGGCATCATACATGGTATCTATCATATCGTCAATAAGTTCCTGTAGTGCCCCATCTATATTCTCTACGAAAAGGGCCTTCTGTTTTAATACAGGTTCTGGATATTTCTTTATTTCAAGCACTGGCATGTTTTATTATAACAACACAAGAAATCTTTTGTCCCGGACAATCGATATTCAGACGTCTGTTATTAAAATTTTTGATATCATGAAAACACTTACCATTATAGGTGGAGGACTTTCCGGCAGTGAGGCAGCCTGGCAGGCAGCTCAGAGAGGGATTACTGTAAGGTTATTCGAGATGAGACCGGACAAGACAACAGGGGCGCACAAGACGGACCTTCTGGGAGAGCTCGTCTGTTCAAACTCCCTCAGGTCAAAGGAGCCCGTTACCTCAGCAGGACTCCTCAAGGATGAGCTCAGGACGGTCGGCTCCCTGCTAATGGAGGCTGCTGCAGGGTGCAGCGTACCCGCAGGTTCTGCACTTGCTGTTGATAGAAAGCTCTTTGCCGAATACATAACACAGAGGTTATTGACCCACCCCCTGATAGAAGTAACAAGGGAAGAGGTTGCAGAGATTCCCGGGGGGCCTTGTATTGTTGCAACCGGTCCTCTTACTTCAGATGCACTGTCAGACTCACTGAGGAGAGTGATTGGAGGTGATTACCTCTATTTCTACGATGCCATTGCCCCGATAGTAGAGGCGGACAGCATTGATTATTCGAAGGTTTTCCGAGCCTCACGATACGGAAAGGGAGACCCTGACTACCTGAACTGTCCAATGGACAGGGATGAGTATGAGAGGTTCTATAATGCTCTTTTAGAGGCTGACATGGTAACCCCGAGGGCTTTTGAGGATGAAAGGGTATTTGAGGGATGCATGCCTGTTGAGGTGATGGCACGGAGGGGAAAGGAGACCCTGCGTTTCGGCCCCATGAAACCCGTTGGACTGACTGATCCCCACACAGGGAATGTGCCCTACGCAGTCGTCCAGTTGAGGATTGAAAACAGGGACGCAACGGCATATAATATAGTAGGGTTTCAGACACGCCTTAAATGGCCGGAGCAGAAAAGGGTTTTTAACCTCATACCAGGACTTGAAAATGCAGTCTTTATGCGCTATGGAAGCATCCACAGAAATACCTTTATTAATGGTCCGATGTTTCTGAACCCCGACCTTACTCTCAAGGTAAGTCCTGAGACCTATATTGCAGGGCAGTTATCAGGGGTTGAGGGTTATATCGAATCCACGGCCATGGGGATTCTTGCCGGTATAAACGCTGCAAGGAGACTGAAGGGCATGAGCTTTATTGCACCTCCAGTGGAATCAGCACATGGATCGCTGATTCGTTATATTACAACATCTCCTCCTGAGGGTTTCCAGCCCAGCAACATTAACTTCGGGCTCCTTCCCGCACCTGACATCAGGATTAAAGACAAGAAAAAACGGCGTGCATATATCGTAGAAAAGGCCCTCGCAGCATGGAATGAATATTTAAGGGTGTTTGAATGAATGAATACATGAAGGAGTTTCTGAGGTTTATGGAGCTTGAAAAGGGTGCATCCACTCACACCCTGAGGGCCTACAGGAAGGACCTTCAGGAATTCTTTGCCCTTGTAAAGAAATCTCCTGTTGATATAGAATTGAGTGATATAAGAGGGTTTATTGCTCACCGTCTGAAGGACGGCAGGGAAAGGTCTACAGTAAGCAGGCAACTTGCCACATTACGGTCATTCTTCAGGTTTCTCCACAGAGAGGGCCATATTAGCTCAAACCCGGCCCGCCTGGTACCAAACCCGAAACAACAGAAGAGGTTGCCGAGATTCCTTTCGGTTGATGAAATATTCTCGATCATTGAAAAACCTGAAGGCATAGGATTTCAGAAGGCGCGGGACCGGGCAATCCTTGAGCTCCTCTATTCAAGTGGATTAAGGGTGAGTGAATTGGCCGGCATGGATATGGAAGACCTCAACATGAGAGAGTGCCTGATCAAGGTCAGGGGCAAGAGGAAAAAAGAGAGGATAGTACCTGTAGGAAAGAAGGCAATCGAGTCGTTAAAGGTATATCTGATAGAGAGGGCCCTGATGAAAAAAGAGACCCAGTCTATCTTTCTGAACAGGAAGGGTTCCCGCCTGACTGACAGGAGCATCAGAAGGATAGTGGTAAAATATTCAAGAGAGACAGGGCTTGGCGGAAAAATAGGGCCTCATACCCTCAGGCACACCTTTGCCACGCATCTCCTGCAGAGCGGCGCTGACCTGAGGGTTATTCAGGAGCTCCTCGGACATAGCTCTCTCTCCTCCACTCAGGTATACACCCATCTGGACATCACTCATCTCATGGATGTCTATGATAATGCCCATCCCCTGGCAAAAAAGAGAAAAGGAGAAAAATAGAGTATCTTTGTTATAATACGGAATTATGGTTCATCTGAATATATCAGGTTTATGGATTCAAATGGCCGGAGAATGAGTGAAACGCCAATTGAGTTTATGGAGAGACACCAATTAGAGTCTGTGTATTAAAGTCGAATAGTTGTCGTTTCTCTGTCATTCCGGCTTGTCCGGAATCGTTCTTTAAGAAGGATTCCCGACGCACTTCGTTTGCGGGAATGACAAATGACTGCAGTTTATACACAGACTCTGATTAGACAAGGAGATTTGCGATGATAAAAAGCACAACAATATTATGCGTCAGGAAAAACGGAAAAGTTGCCATTGGCGGTGATGGCCAGGTGACAATGGGCAATACGGTTCTAAAACACAATGCGCGCAAGACGAGAAAGATGTATCAGGATAGAGTGCTCACAGGTTTTGCAGGTGCTACCGCCGATGCCTTTACACTCTTTGAAAAGTTTGAAGAAAAACTTGAATCCTACAGGGGCAATATCACCAGGGCCGCGGTAGAGCTTGCCAAGGACTGGAGGACTGACAAGATACTCAGAAGGCTTGAAGCCCTCCTTATAGTAGCGGATACCGAACATACATTTATCATATCCGGAACAGGTGACGTAATCGAGCCGGAGGAAGGAATTGCTGCTATAGGCTCAGGTGGACCCTTTGCCCAGGCTGCGGCAAAGGCCCTTTATGAAAATACATCCATTGATGCCGGCGAGATAGTTGATAAGGCCATGAAGATTGCGGCGGATATATGCATTTACACAAACGAACGAATAATAATTGAGGAGCTATAAAATGAAAATACTGGAGAAGACTGAAGATATGACAGACCAAAAAAGTCCTCACACAGAGGGAAAGCCCTCACTGGAAGGGCTGACACCAAGACGGATTGTAGAGGAGCTTGACAAGTTTATTATAGGGCAGCATAATGCCAAAAAAGCCGTTGCCATTGCGCTGAGGAATAGATGGAGGAGGCAGAGATTAAGCCCTGAGCTGCGCGATGAAGTCCTGCCCAAGAATATCATAATGATCGGGTCCACCGGTGTTGGAAAAACAGAGATTGCAAGAAGACTTTCAAAGCTTGCAAATGCACCATTTATGAAGGTGGAGGCATCAAAGTTTACGGAAGTTGGTTATGTTGGAAGGGACGTAGAATCCATTATAAGGGACATTACCGAGATTGCAGTCAACATGGTCAAGACTGAACACTTTACAAAGGTTCAGGAAAAGGCAAAGACCCTTGCAGAAGAAAGGCTTCTCGACCTCTTGCTGCCGCTTCCGAGAAAGGGGTTTAAGGAAACAGACCAGGGAGAAGAAGAGAAACAGCAGCATTCGGATACAAGGGAAAAACTGAGGGCTCAACTCAGGGAGGGAAAGTTTGACTCACGTTACGTGGAGATTGAGGTGAAGGAAAAGGTGATGCCCCTTGGAGTTATCTCAAATGTTGGACTTGAGGACCTTGAAATTAATCTGAAAGAGATGCTGGGCAGTTTCCTGCCTGAAAAGCCAAAGAGGAAAAAGGTCAAGGTCGCCGAGGCCGTTCAGTTGCTCACACGTGAAGAGGCGGATAAATTGATTGATATGGATATGGTTACAAAAGAGGCCATCAGGCGCACTGAGCAGACCGGCATAGTATTTATTGATGAGATAGACAAGGTTGCATCAAAGGGCTCAGCCCAGGGACCCGATGTATCAAGAGAGGGGGTACAGAGGGACCTCCTGCCCATAGTTGAAGGAACAACTGTAACCACCAAACACGGCCCTGTCCGCACGGAACACATACTCTTCATCGCAGCCGGTGCCTTTCATATGGCCAAACCATCCGACCTTATCCCCGAACTCCAGGGAAGGTTTCCGATAAGGGTCGAGCTTGATTCACTTGGAAAGGAAGATTTTATCCGTATCCTTACGGAGCCTGACAACGCCCTTGTAAAACAGTACATCGCCCTTCTTGCCACCGAAGAGGTGGATATACTCTTTACCGACGATTCCATTGATGAGATAGCGTCCATTGCAGCCACAGTCAATGAAAGGACTGAAAACATCGGGGCAAGGAGGCTTCATACCGTACTTGAAAAACTCCTTGAGGAGATCTCCTTTGACGCCCCTGAAAAGAAAAACACATCACTGACAATAGACAGCGACTATGTCAGAGAAAAATTAAGCGAAATCGTAAAGGACGAGGACCTGAGCAGGTATATACTTTAATTATTAATCGTCTCAAAATAGTGTGGACATATTATTTAAAAAATCCCTCCCAACCTCCCTTTGCCAAAGGGAGGGATCATCCCCCTCTTTGGCAAAGAGGGGCAAGGGGAGATTTTTAGATTGATGTCGGTTCAATTATGAGACTTTTAATAAAACAACCTGTTTTTTATAGGAACTCGCAAAATTATTTAATACTTGAGTCAGGCGATTCCAGGGTTGTGCAGTACCTGTTTATCCATTTAATCACTATTAGGAAGTATCCAATTGTTTTCGACAGATAAACTCTGACAATAGGGGCACCCGACATGAAAAGGCCTGTTGTTCTCATAATTATTGTATTGCTGTTACAGGCTTGCGCCGCCTCAAGGCATGAAATAAAGCCTGAGGGCCGCTATATGGTGGCTTCCTGGTATGGCAAGAAATTTCACGGAAGGCTGACTGCCTCAGGCGAGACTTATAATATGTATGCCCGGACAGCAGCACACAAGACCCTGCCCTTTGGAACAAAACTCAAGATTACCAACCCGGAAAACGGGCGGTCCGTTGTAGTAAAGGTTAATGACCGTGGACCTTTTATACGTGGCAGGGATATAGACCTTTCATACGGAGCTGCAAAAAAGATAGGATTGATACGTAAAGGCACTGCAAGGGTACGGGTGGATTATATGGGAAGGGACATGTCCTTTGTCCGGCCGGTAAAATATGTCTCCTCTTCTGCCGGTCCATTTACCATACAGATAGCATCATTCCGTAATTATAAGAACGCAGGCGATCTGAAGTCAGCGCTTTCACGTACTTACCGCAAAGTCTATATCAGAAAAATCCCGATAAAGGGTACACGGTACTACAGGGTCATGATAGGAAAGTTCTCCGACCGCAAACACGCTGACAGGCTGGCCGCAAAGCTTTCCAGAGAGGGGTACAGGGTACTCGTAACGAGCTACAGGGAGGTGTTTTAATGACATTTGAAGATGTGGTAAGGTTTCACGGACATGTATGTCCCGGTCTTGCCCTTGGCTACAGGGTATCTGAATTAGTGCTCAGGGAGTTCGGTCCAAGGTCTGAAGATGAGGAGATAGTTGCAATTGTGGAGAATAATTCCTGTGCCGTGGATGCCGTTCAGGTAATGACGGGATGTACTTTCGGAAAAGGCAATCTCATATTCAGGGATTACGGTAAACAGGTTTATACCTTCGTAAAGAGACCTTCGGGGAAGGCATTAAGGATTGCCGTTAAGTGGACACCTCCTGCCGAAACCGCAGAAGAGAAAGAGATGTGGAAGAGGTATGCAGAAGGAGAAAGGTCGGAAGAGGTTTTGAAGGCAGTGCATGACAGAAAGGCAGGAAAGACAGCGGATATAATGGACGCAGCAGAAAGTGAGCTGTTCGAGGTAAAGAAGATAGAGATAGTGCTGCCAAAGGAAGCAAGGATATATCCATCGGTTGGTTGCGCCATCTGTGGGGAAAAGGTAATGGAGACAAGGACCCGGCTCATTAACGGCAAAACCGTCTGTATTCCCTGTGCAGAAAGATGAGGTTAATGAATTCGAATCGACTTTTCCCCGAAATTATTCATGTATGAATATCAGAAGACCGATAGATTCTTTGCACAGATTGCGGATGGGATAAAAGAACTGGGCGCCCGGGAACTGTCCGAACTTGGGGCAGGGGCAATCAGCCCCGAATACAGCGGGATTCATTTTAGTGCCGATAAGGAAACGCTTTATCGAATTAATTATGCTACAAGACTCGCTTCAAAAATACTTGCGCCTCTGATATCTTTTAATTGCAGGTCTACCGACCGGTTATACAAAACGGCAAAGCAGATAAACTGGGCGGATTTTATTTCTGTGGAAAAGACATTGGCTGTTTTCGGTAATGTATCAAACAGTCAGATAAATAATTCACATTACGCATCTCTGTGTCTGAAAGATGCAATTGTCGATTCATTTCGTGAGCTAACCGGAAAGAGGCCTGACATTGATCCAAAAAACCCTGATGTATGGCTGAACCTCTACATAAGAAAGGATAAAGCCATCATAAGTCTGGATACATCCGGAGGTTCCCTTCACCGGCGGGGCTACAGAAAAGATGCCCTCGCTGCACCAATGCAGGAGACAGTTGCCGCTGCGATTATCAGGTATGCAGAGTGGAACGGCTCTGTTCCGCTTTATGATCCGATGTGCGGCTCCGGCACCCTGCTCTGTGAGGCACTGATGCATTACTGCAGGATTCCTTCCGGTATTTATCGCAAACACTTTGGATTTGAATGTCTGCCGGACTATGATAAATCAGTATGGACAGCGGTAAAAAAAGAACTTGACCGTCAAATCCGCAAATTGCCGGATGGACTTATCTCCGGAAGTGATTTGTCACCAAAAGCTGTTGAAATATCAAAGATAAACACCCGGAGTTTGCAGTACGGAGACAAAACAGGACTCGAAGTGCTTGATTTCAGGGAAAGCCAGGGCCTGAAGAACGGGGTTATTATCACAAACCCTCCTTACGGTATCCGCATGGGGAAGAAAGAGGAACTTGAACTCTTATACAAATCGCTTGGTGATTTTCTGAAGAAGAAATGCACGGGTTCCACCGCCTATATTTATTTTGGCGAACGGGAATTCATAAAAAAACTGGGGCTGAGGGCCACATGGAAAAAACCGTTAAAAACAGGTGGCCTTGACGGCAGACTGGTAAAATATGAGTTGTTTTAACCCGGATTACGCAAGGGCACGGATACCCATGCGTAATTTAAACATAATAAATAAAAATGGAAAAAATGGAACAGATAAGTAAAACACAGAAGAAAAAAGAAGCCCTCTCCCTTCAGGAGCTCGGAGAGCAACTCGTGAAACTCCCGAAAGAACAGATCGAGGGGATTGATTTGGCTGCTGAAATCCACGATGCCGTCATGTTTGCAAAGACAATAAAAAAACACGAGGCACTCCGAAGGCAGCTGCAGTATATCGGCACTTTGATGCGAAGATATGATACCGACACTATCCGGGAATCCCTTCGTCTCCTGGAGCAGGGAAACTACAAAAAAGCCCTGGAATTCAAAGAGATGGAAAGATGGCGGGATGAGCTGATAGCCGGAAACAAAGCCCTTATAGAAGAAATACTAACAAGATACCCTGCTGCAAACCGGCAAAAATTGACTCAACTTATACGGAAGGCCGGACAAGAGCAACTAAACAACAACCCCCCCAAGGCATCCCGGTTGCTGTTCCGTTACCTGAAGGAAATACGCTACGGATAACCGGCACAAAGCCCCTTGCCCCCCTCCCCTGCTTGAAATTCTGAAACTAAAGCAAGTGCAGACAGGATAATCAATGTGTTAATATAGAGACCGTGTTTCAGAATAGAAACCTGCTTGATTTTGCCTGAGTCTTTAGCGCGAGGTTACAGGATCAAGTAAATTGTCAGGTGAAAAGCTATGAAAAAACTGATTGAAAAGGCAGAAATACTGATTGAGGCACTTCCCTATATCAAAAAATTCTACGGAAAGACTTTTGTAATAAAATACGGGGGTGCAGCTCAGACTAAATCTGCACTTAAGGATGCCTTTGCCCAGGATGTGGTATTGCTCAACTATATTGGTATCAATACAGTGATTGTTCACGGTGGTGGGCCAAAGATCTCAGAGATCATGAAGAAGATGGGCAAAACCCCCACCTTTATTCATGGACAGCGGGTTACCGACAGGGAAACCATTGATATAGTTGAGATGGTACTGGGAGGGCTTATCAACAAGGAGATCGTTACACTCATTAACCGTCACGGAGGAAAGGCTGTGGGGCTGACGGGAAAGGATGCCGACCTGATTCGTGCATCAAAAAAGGTCATAAAGAGGCCTTCACCTGAAACAGGTACTGATGAGATTATAGACCTGGGCCTTGTTGGAGAAGTACAGGAAGTAACCCCTGATGTATTGGTTGGTCTCAAACAGAATGGTTTTATACCTGTTGTTGCCCCTGTTGGCGCAAGCGCTGAGAGAGAGACTCTGAATATAAACGCAGACTATGTGGCGGCTTCACTTGCCTCGGCCCTGAAGGCTGAAAAATTAATCTTAATGACGGATGTGCCCGGAATCCTTGACAGGAAGGGTGAAATATTCTCCACCGTTAAAAAGAAGAATTTAAAAAAACTCTTTGATGACGGGACCATATCCGGCGGAATGATACCAAAGGTACAGGCCTGTGTTGAGGTGCTGAAGAGCGGCGTCGGCAAGACCCATATACTGGACGGCAGAGTCCCCCATTGCCTTCTCCTTGAGATATTCACCGAAGAGGGAATAGGAACAGAGATTATCAGGTAAGCAATCAGGGCCAGACAGTCAGCTTTCGGCCAAAACCCGACATTGTGTTTATCCGCCTGTCCCTGAAACAAAAGGCTGGTTAGCAATCGCTGAAAGTTTACAGTCTCGTGTCAACTCTCAAGTGTCATTCCGGCTTGTCCGGAATCAAAGAAGGGTATGATTCCCGACATAGCTGGAATGACACTTCAAACACCCTGACATTACAGGGTTGACGTGACAATAGTATGAGGAGGTTGATATGTCGAAAAAAGCTTTACTTGTTTTTGATATGCTGAATGATTTTGTAAGGGAAGGAGCGCCTCGCGAGGTACCTGATACAAGGAAAGTCATCCCTGCCGTCAAGAGGGAGATAGAGCATGCCAACAGGGAGGGGAGACAGATTATTTATATATGTGACGCACATGAACCTGACGATATAGAGTTTAAGCATTTTAGATGCCCTGCACATGCGATCAAAGGTACCATCGGAGCTCAGATTATTGATAAGCTGAAACCTTCCAACAGTGATATTATTATTGAAAAAACCACATACTCAGGCTTCTACAGGACAAAACTGGATAGCACTCTTAAAACCCTTGGTGTAAGTACTCTCCGCCTCACAGGATGTGTTACCCATATCTGCATACTCTTCACAGCATCCGATGCAGTGCTGAGGGGATATGATGTTGAAGTGGTAAAGGACGGGGTGGCGGGCATCACCCCTGAAGACCATGATGCCTCCCTCAGGATTATGAAGAATGGACTGGGCACAAAAATCCTGCCTGATAATTATTGACTCGCTTGCTGCAGAAATCTATGATATTCTTTAACCGATGACTTCTGAGCAGTTGCACGGAATGAGTTAATTTCATCAAAGTACCGGAATAGCAACAATACGATACCGGAATCCAGTGCCATATCATCAGCCATATGCCTGAGAACCACTGTCGCTTTATCCTTGGTCCTCTGTAATGGCGGTAAAGACATCCGCAACTGCCATAATCCGGGAACCCGGAGACAGGTCCCGGCCTTTGTGATGGAAGGGATAGCCGGCACCATCTATACGTTCGTGGTGAAAGGAGCCCCACGCATTTGGCTTTCACTTTACGGTTATCTCTGCATCTGAAAACGTTTTTAACGTATAGACCGATACCCTGCCGGAACACCTTTTTTAGAAAAAACAATCTGCCACACCTGATTCTTTCTTGCACGAAATGAACCTGCACATGATAGCAGATAATGCTTCCACATCCTGTAAAATCTTTCATCATATTTTGACTTTATCTTGTTCCAATTCATGTCAAAATTTCCATACCACGCCATAAGTGTTTTATCATAATCGACACTGAAATTATGCCAGTCTTCCATAACAAATAATCCCTCAATTGCACCTCCTATCTGTTTAATCGAAGGTATTATGGAATTAGGAAAGATATACTTATCGAGCCAGGGTTCCGTGCTGACTTCAGATTCGTTTCCACCGATAGTCTGCAATAAAAATAAACCATCATCCTTCAGACAACGGTTCACGACTTCCATGTATGTCCTGTAATTCTTGTACCCGACGTGTTCAAACATGCCCAACGAAATTATACAGTCAAATTTACCGGTAACATCCCTGTAATCCTGCAATCTGATCTCAACAGGTTCCCCCTTACATAATGTCCTTGCAAGTTCCACCTGTTCTCTGGAGACGGTAATCCCTGTTACTTCAACTTTATATTTCTCTGCAGCGTATTTCGCAAAACTCCCCCAGCCGCAGCCGATATCCAGTATTTTCATACCGGGGGTTAACCCTGTTTTCCGGCAAACCAACTCCAGTTTATGTTCCTGAGCATCGTTGAGCGTATGTGCATCCTTCCAATAAGCACAGGTATAAACCATGCGCCTGTCAAGCATGTTTTCATAAAGGTCATTACCAAGGTCATAATGCCTTTCGCCAATCTGAAAAGCCCGTCTCTTTGATTGCATATTAATGATTCTTGACAGTAGAACCTTGAAAAGAAGTATCCAGTCCTCATTGACCTTGTTATGTATTTCAGACCGGAGTATCCGGCAGAAAAACTCGTCAACCTGGTCGCAGTCCCACCACCCATCCATATAGGACTCTCCAAGTCCAAGAGAACCATGAGTTAAAATCCTCCGGTAAAAATTCTCATTATGAACTCTCAGGTCCCAGGGATTATTCCCGTCAATTCCTATCCCGGCTAAAGACAGGAGTTTCTCTACACTACTTTTAAATTTGTCAGTTTTCATTTTTCAATTACTCCCGAAATTAAAAAAGTTTTCAAAAATTCTTGTGGCCCCAACAGATTTTTCACTCCCCTGATAAAAAGTAAGTCAGAGGAAACGGCAACCGCAATCCTGCTGACTTATTCTCTCTTTAAATTTATCTCCCCTTTTAATAGATCCATCTTAAGATATAGCAGATAATATTATCGTTGTCAAGTGAGAATTTCCGTTAAATAAACCATGATGAACTCACGATTTGATGACAGGTTATTCACTTTTTTGTTCACTCTGAAATACTATTCTATAGTTATGAATTATTTATGAATAACACTTTGCTCAGTACTTCCGTGTTTAATTTCTATAGAAACAGAACGGTCAGAACTACCTGCAAATTCAGATAAAAAGGAGACGCTCATAATGGGGGTAAAAATTGAGTTTATTGAGTTCTGTATCTATGATGATGAAACCATGAAGCACTTTTTGAGAGAATTCGAATAGTTAGAATAAAAGGTCTCAGGTGATAGGTATCAAGCGGTAAGCATATTGCCTGACACCTATCACCCATTACCATAAAATCTATTCAACCTTAACCTTTTTCTCCCTCTTTCTGGCTTCTTCAGTCTTTGGAATCCTTATCTCAAGAACACCGTCCTTAAACCTGGCCTTAGCCTTGTCGGACTGTACTTCGGCAGGCAGGCGGAAGGTACGCGTGAAGGAACCATAGGAGCGCTCCAACCTGTGATAGTTTTTCTTCTCTACCTTCTCTTCCTTCTCCTTTTCTCCGGATATAGTTACGGTATTGTCGGTCAGGCTTACATCAACGTCATCTTTCTTAATCCCGGGCAGCTCCGCCTTTACCACCACATCGTCACCTTCTTCATAGATATCTACAACTGGAGAGATCTCTTCCAATTCCGGAAACCTTAACCTCGGCAACCATGAAGAACCCAGCAAAGAAAAGGGTCTTCTGAAAACATCTTCAAACCACCGCTCCATCTCCTCAAAAGGTGCAAGTGTTCTTGATGGTTCCGACCTTACGAGCTCTTTTGACTCTTTTTTCTTTGCCATAAGCCACCTCCTTTAAATTTAAATTAACCCCCATATATTTTTAATATATTCTGAAATGCCGAAGGTGTCAACCCTAAAAACAGGTGATTTTCATCCCTTATTACTGTTTAAAGCAAGATAATATCGGCTATCTATACTTTTCCGCTTTTTTTGCCTCTTCCCAGAGATGGTCCATCTCCTCAAGGGTATAGTCGGAAAGGGCACTCCCCTCCCGCTTTGCACTTGTCTCGATATAGCTGAAACGGCGGATAAACCTTGATATTGTCTTGCGGAGGGCCTCTTCTGGGTTAATATCGATAAATCGGGATAAGTTCACGAGTGTAAAGAGAAAATCCCCGAATTCCTCCTCTACTTCCCCTTCATCTCCGCCTTTAAGTGCAGATTTAAACTCATCAAACTCATTTTCAACCTTTTCAATTACATCTTCTGCCTTCTCCCAATCAAATCCCGCCCTTGATACCCGCTCCTGAACCCTGTGGGCCTTTAATAACGAGGGCAGATTCCCTGGAATACCCTCAAGAATTGATTCCTTAAGTTTGCCCTCCTGTCGTTTATGCTCCACCCATCTGTCAAGCACCTCATCTGCCGTCCTGAGCCTCTTTCCTCCAAACACGTGGGGATGGCGGGAGACCATCTTCCCGGAAATCGCTTCTATGACGTCCTGCATGTCAAACTCCCCCTTCTCCCCGGCTATCCGGGCATGAAAGACTATCTGAAAAAGGAGGTCTCCCAGTTCTTCCTTTATCTTTGCAGGATCGTCCTCCTCAATCGCCTCAAGTAATTCGTATGCCTCTTCCATCAGAAACGGTTTCAGGGACTGTCGGGTCTGTTCCCTGTCCCATGGACAACCGTCTTCAGCCCTCAAGGCCTCCATTATCTCCACTAATTTATCGAAATCCATATTGTTAGTATATAAGAGTCCTCAGAGAAGTGACAAGTACAAAGCTCAAACAGAAACAATTCACAGTGAACTTATAATGCTTTGAGATTGCTTCGTTTCACTTGCAATGACAGAAAAGACTTGCAATGACAGAAAAGGTTTTCGTAATGTCATTGCGAGGGTCGTCAGCCACGAAGCAATCCTGCACTGATTTTCACCGTGAATTGCTGCTCAAACAAGATTACTATAGGGAATCGTTAAATCCCCGGCCTGAATCATGTCCCTGCTTCATACTTGTAATACGCCGAACAGCTTCCCTCTGTACTTACCATGCAGGCGCCAACAGGGTTTTCAGGGGTGCATTTCTTGCCATACAGGGGACAATCAGTCGGTATTTTTATGCCCTTCAGTACGTCACCACACGCACATCCTTTTATATCGGGCTTGCTTTTTACTGTGATATCAAAGAGTTTCGAGGCATCTCTGTGTCTGAACTCCTCCCGTAGGGAAAGACCACTTCCGGCGATTGTGCCAATACCGCGCCATTGAGCGTCCACAGGCATAAAACAGGTCTTAATGAGAGAGATGGCCCTGGGATTACCCTCCGCCCTTACCGCCCTGACGTATTGTATCTCAACCCCGGCCTCCCCTTTGATAAGCCGTGCAAGGAGCATTGCGATTGTCTCAAGGATATCCCTTGCCTCAAACCCTGCGATAACGGAAGGCTTTTTATACTCCCGTGAAATAAATTCATAGGGCTTTTTACCGATAATAGTACTGACATGCCCCGGCAGGATAAAACCGTCCACTTTAACCCTCTCATCTCCAAGTAAGGCCCTCAGGGCCGGGGGTACGAGTTTGTGGTTTGGGTATATATGAAAATTATTGATCCCCTTTCTGTCTGCTTCATGGAGGGTGGCTGCCACAGACGGAGAGGTCGTCTCAAACCCGGTTGCAAAGAATACCACACTCCGCTCAGGATTTTCTTCCGCAATAGCGAGGGCATCTATCGGTGAGTAGAGGACTCGTATGTCCGCACCGTCGGCCCTTGCCTCCTGGAGGTTTTTACAGGAACCGGGGACTCTCAACATGTCCCCGAAGGTGGTAAGTATTACCCCCGGTTGGCCGGCAATTTTTATAGCTTTATCTATATCTTCAATCGATGTTACACAGACCGGACAGCCCGGCCCGCTCAGCAACAGTATCCCGTCGGGCAGGACGGTCCTTATGCCATGACGGAATATGGCAACAGTATGAGTGCCACAGACCTCCATCAGCCTTACCGGACGTCCGAGCTTTTTCATCATCAGGCGTATATTTTCGATCAGACGTTTCACTGCCGCAGTCTCTCCCTTAATATATACGCCTGGCCAAGTGATATGTTTGCATCGTTGGGAGGCATCCGCCTGTTGCAGTAGACCCTGAAGCCATCCCCTTTAAGCCTTTCGAAAACCCTCTCTGCAATATAAAGGTTCTGAAAAACCCCTCCTGAAATCACTACATCCCTTATGCCTGTAAGGCTATGGAGTTTATTTACCACCCTTATTATAGCCGTGATGATGGTATTATGAAACCGCGCGGATATAATCTCCCTGCCGGTTCCGGACGTCATCTCCTCCAATATCCTCAGCAATGTAAAGGAGAAGTCCACCACCATGGGGTCGGCAAACTTTATATCCACAGGGTAATCTTCAGCAATACCTTCTGCAGCACAAGACTCAAGCGCTGTTGCCGCCTCTGCTTCATAGGTGTTTGTATCGGTTATACCGGTAATTGCAGCCACGGCATCAAACAATCTTCCGGCGCCCGAGCTACAGGGGGTAAACTCTGGCAGCTCAACAAGCCTCAACACATTCTTGATTCTCTCTTCGCCGTAGTGGTTCAGAAAGCCGATTCTCTCAATGTACTGCAAGGCATCCCCTCCGGTCACCTCCTGCAGCCAGCCCAGGGCTATTCTCCAGGGCTCCCTTATTGCCATCTCGCCGCCGGGAAGCGCCATGTAATTGAAGTGACAGAGACGTTTAAACCCGTTAAGGTCGGCAATCAGAAACTCACTGCCCCAGATATTGCCGTCAGTCCCGTAGCCGGAGCCGTCAAGGGCTATCCCTATAACCTTGTTCTTCAGCCCTGCCTCTGCCATGACAGAGGCCACATGTGCATGGTGATGTTGTACCTTCAGCCCCTCTAAAGGTTGAGCCTCTGCCCACCTTGTCGAATAATACCCTGGATGCATGTCACAGGCTATGGCAATTGGGTTGATCCTGTACAGTGATTTTAGGTTTTCAAGTGTTTCCTCAAAGAATTTCAGGGTCTCAAAATTTCCCATATCACCGATATGCTGACTCGGTATTGCATAGGCATCCCTGGTCAGGGTAAATGTGTTTTTCAGGTCCGCACCTACGCCAAGCACCTCAGGCCCTGTCTCTCCAAGCGCTATTGCCTCCGGCACGTAGCCCCTTGAGCGGCGGATAAAAAAGTTTGCTCGTATAACCGAATCATCCACCCTCATGAATATATCCCTGTTATGCAGTAAAAATGCATCTGCAATCCCTGCAAGCCCCTCCGTTGCAGCCTCATTTTCATGTATTATCGGTTCTTCCGAAAGGTTTCCACTCGTCATTATCAGGCAACGGAAGTTCGGTCTCCCTGCTCCTTCTCCGTCCCTTTCCGGATAGAAAAAAAGGAGGTGGTGAAGCGGGGTATAGGGGAGCATAAAACCAAGACACCGGTTTTTTGGAGCCACTCCTTCCGGCAGTATGCAGTCAGGTTTTTTTTTCAGGAGCACTATCGGTCTCCGGCGGGAGATCATAAGCTGAGCTTCAGCATCGGTTACATGGCAGAATCCTCTTACGGTATCCATATCAGGGGCCATCATTGCAAAAGGTTTATTGGTCCTCTGTTTTCTCTCCCTCAGCAGGGTTACAGCATCCTTGTTTTCAGCATCACAGGCAATATGAAAACCTCCAAGGCCTTTTACGGCAACAATGCCGCCTGCCTTAAGCAACCTTATTGCTGAAGAAATTGGTTCTTCACCCTCATACCCTTTAAATAAAGGGTTTTTGATCTGAAAGCTGAGCCGGGGACCACAGAGAGGACAGGCATCCGCCTGTGCATGAAATCTCCTGTCTTCAGGGTCCTGGTACTCCCTGCTGCAATCGTGACACATCTTGAAACGTAGCATTGTGGTATTTGGCCGGTCATATGGTATCGCCCTCGTAATAGAGTATCTCGGACCGCAGTTTGTACAGTTTATGAAGGGATAGAGGTATCTCCTGTCCATGTGGTCGAGGAGCTCAGACAGACAGTCATTACAGACTGATATATCCGGAGAGACCGGGGTTATGCTGCCATTATCCTCACTCGGCAATATGGTGAACCCCTCAAACCCGCATTCAGGAAGTTTCTCAATATCTATGGATTCAATATCGGAAAGTGCCGGTTTTTCACTCCTGAGACGCTCTAGAAACACCCCGGCGTTCTTTCCCTCAATCTCTATTACTACACCCTCGGAAGTGTTCTTCACAAACCCTCTGAGGTCTAAGGACCTGGCAAGATTAAAGACAAACGGTCTGAATCCCACACCCTGAACGAGGCCCTTTACTTTTATTTTTATTCTAAGATAAGTCATTATGATATATTACCACTAAGATTGTACCAACGTAAGCTTTTTGTATAAACTATTCAGTACTTTTATGATAATGCTTGAAATATCCCGAGGGGTTGCCGGGTACTATCTCCAAAGGATGTTTCCTGATTATCCATAGCAAGAGTTACCAGGGAGGTTAAAGATGGTCCTTACAGCAGGTCTGGACTGTGGTTCTGTAAGTGTTAAAATAGCCATTATTGATGAGAAGGGGAACGTTCTCCTGACCGTTTATCGGCGACATAAGGGACATCCTGTGAATGCAGCCCTTGAGATACTGAGGGAGGTCTCTTCCGATTATCCCGAATTCATGATAGTCTTTACCGGTTCAACCGGGAAGCTTATGGCAAGGGCTACAGGTGCCGCTCATATCAATGAACTTGTGACCAACGCTACATCCACAAAGAGGTTCTATCCGGATGTCGATAGCATTATTGAGATGGGTGGAGAGGATTCAAAACTTATAATCCTCGAAGGCAATGCAATAAAAGACTTTTCACTGAATTCAGTCTGTGCGGCAGGTACCGGCTCTTTCCTTGACCAGCAGGCAGAAAGGCTGAGATTGAGTATTGAGGAATTCAGTGAGACGGCGTTGAGGTCTGAAAATCCTCCAAGGATTGCAGGGCGTTGCAGTGTCTTCGCAAAGTCGGACATGATCCATCTACAGCAGATTGCCACTCCTATGGACGATATTGTGGCCGGGCTCTGCTTTGCGGTGGCAAGGAATTTTAAAGGCTCAATAGTAAGGGGAAGGCCGGTTCCTCCCAAGGTATCCTTTCAGGGAGGAGTTGCACTGAATAAGGGAATGGTAAAGGCATTTAAGGAGATTTTTGAACTTGAAGAGCTGATAATTCCGGAGCATACGGCCTTTATGGGTGCAATCGGAGCTGCTCTCAAGGCAGTGGATGATGCAAAGGCCACGGTCCTGAACTTCGTTAAACTTGAAGAAACTCTCTCTTCACTCAGACAGAATGATTCAGGCCACAGGCCGCTCATTGAAGAAGGGGATGGGTTCAGAGAGAGACACATGGTGACAGGGGCCGGAGAACGGGAGGCGGTAGGCGGGAGACAAAAAAGACCACAGGAGCAGAAACTCAGGGTTTATCTGGGTATTGATATCGGTTCCATCAGCACAAACCTTGCCGTTATAGATAAAGACGGCAGACTGATCGCAAAGAGGTATCTGATGACGGCAGGAAGACCTATTGAGGCCGTCAGGCAGGGTCTGCTTGAGGTAGGAAGAGAGGTGGGCAATGATGTCGAGATATGCGGCGTTGGCACTACAGGCTCCGGCAGGTACATGATTGCAGACTTTGTCGGCGCTGATATTGTAAAAAACGAGATTACCGCACAGGCAACAGCAGCTGTTTTTATAGACCCTGAAGTTGATACAATCTTTGAAATCGGGGGGCAGGATTCAAAATATATCTCCCTCCGCGACGGCATAATAGTGGACTTTGAGATGAACAAGGCATGTGCTGCCGGTACAGGCTCATTTCTTGAAGAGCAGGCAGAGAAACTGAACATCTCCATCAAGGGCGAGTTTGCCGACTGTGCATTTTCCTCAACCAATCCATGCAGACTCGGTGAGAGGTGCACCGTCTTCATGGAGAATTCCCTTATGGCAAATCTCCAGCGCGGAGCCCAAAAAAACGATCTTCTTGCCGGCCTTGCATACTCCATAGTGGAAAACTATATTAACCGTGTAGTTGCGGGAAGACAGATAGGGGAACACATCTTCTTTCAGGGTGGGACGGCTTTTAACAAGACGGTAGTGGCGGCCTTTGAGAAGTTTACAGGAAGAACCATAACCGTACCGCCAAACCACGATGTAACGGGTGCCATAGGAATGGCCATGATAGCAAGGGAGCATATGCAGGCTGCAAGAGAAAACTCCTCAGGGAGGAGTGCTTTTTCAGGAACTTCCTTCAAGGGTTTTGACCTTGCCGGCCGGCCCTACCGGCAGAGTTCCTTTGAATGCCGGAGCTGTGAAAACATGTGTGAGATTAACAGGGTTAAGATCGACGGTGAGGAGGGATTCCTCTTTTATGGCGGCAGATGTGAAAAATACGATGTACGAAAAAGGGTAAAGACGGAAATACCCGACCTCTTTGCCTTCAGGGAAGGAGAACTCTGGAAGTCACATTCAGAACGGGCAGAGAAGGTAAAAGAATCAGGTGCAATGTTCCGCAGGGGCAGGATCGGAATCCCGTATGTCTTTTACTTTCATGATTATCTTCCTTACTGGAGTACGCTCCTGTGGGAATTAGGTTTTGAGGTGGTGGTCTCACCAAAAACAAACAGGAGAATCGTCAGCCTCGGGCTTGAAACAGTCTTGGCCGAGACATGCTTTCCTGTCAAGGTCTCACATGGTCATGTGAGGCATCTGCTTCAGGAGGGTGTGGATACCCTCTTTATACCAAGTTTTATAAATATGAACTCTGTGGATGACCCATATGAAGAAGGCCATGCCTGCCCCCTTACCCAGAGTTTTCCATATCAGATACGTGTGGCCTTTGAAAATGCCACTGTTGTCTCGCCTGTTATAAAACTGAAAAAAGGGGAAACCTTTGTTTTAAAAGAGATCAGGAGGACCATGAGGCATTTCGGCATTACCTCCGGTGAGATCAAAAGGGCAATGAAAAAGGCACAGGAGGCACAGGATGAATTTACAGAAAACATTAAGGAACGCGGCAGGGAGGTTTTGTCCGCCATAGACAGACGGACCGTGGTAATAGTGGGCCGGGCTTACAATGCCTTTGATATGGGGGTAAACCTTGAAATACCGAGAAAACTTGCCTCCCTTGATGTACTTTCCCTGCCAATGGATTTCCTTTCTGAAGAGGATAATATCCATAATGACTGGCCTGATATGTACTGGAGGTCCGGTCAGAGGATCCTGAAGGCGGCAAGGGTCATTAAGAAAAATAAATTCCTCTATCCTATCTTTATAGGGAATTTTTCGTGCGGGCCTGATTCCTTTATACAGAAATTTTTTGAAAAAGAACTTTCCGGAAAACCATATCTCTATGTTGAGATAGATGAACATAGTGCCGATGCCGGCGCAATCACAAGATGTGAGGCATTTCTCGATAGCATTGATGCCCAGATTTCTACCGGGAAAACACAGTACAGAGAGACCCATGTACCGCAGAAGGTAGAGTTTTCAGTCAAACGGTCCTCAGGGAAACAGAGGACTGTTTATCTGCCAAGGATGTCCGATCACGCCTTTGCCCTGAAGGCAGCATTTGAACATTGTGGTATACCTGCCGAGGTATTACCCGAGACCGACGCGGGAGCACTCGAATTTGGCAGGAGATATGTTACAGGAAAGGAGTGTTATCCATGCACGGTTACAACCGGGGATATGCTCAAAAAGGTCTTCTCCGGAGATTTCAAGCCGGAAGAGTCAGCCTTCTTTATGCCTTCAGGTACAGGGCCCTGCAGATTCGGTCAATACAATGTCTTTCACCGGATGATACTTGATGAAGTCGGGATTAAGGATGTGCCGATATTCACTCCTGTGCAGGATGTAACTTTTTATCAGGACCTTGGGATCGTTGGCAAGGATTTTGTGTCAAGATCCTGGGAGGGAATTGTGGCCTTTGAAATCCTCATAAAATGTCTGCATGAGAGCAGACCTTACGAAAAGGAGAAAGGCTCTGCAGATAAGCTCTATCATAAATACCTGCAGAAGCTGACCACAACTCTGAGCGGCTCCAATGGTAACATAATGGCATTGATGGTACAAATGAAAACTGATTTTGACGGTCTCCCCAAAGAACAGGTCCAAAAACCACTGATAGGAATAGTGGGCGAGATTTTCGTAAGGTCCAACAGGTTCTCTAACGAGGATCTCGTCAGAAAGATAGAAACCCTTGGAGGTGAAGTCTGGCTTTCCCCGGTGGATGAGTGGATTTATTACATAAACCTGATGTCCCTGAAAAAGACCTTGCGAAAAAAAGACCTCTCTGGTATTATAACTATTCTCTTAAAAATGCTCTTTCAAAAAAGAATAAGCAGCAGCCTTGAAAGGCAGTTCAATGGTTTTCTGAAAACCTTACACGAACCTGATACAGGGGATATATTGAAGAAGGCCTCCCCATATCTGCACGAATCCTTTGAAGGAGAGGCCATCATGAGCATAGGTAAGTCTATCGATCTGATCGGTAAGGGGGCTTCCGGGATCATAAATGCCATGCCCTTTGGATGTATGCCCGGGACTGTTGTGACGGCCATTATGAGGGGGGTTACCAGAAAATACGGAATTCCATCAATCAGTATCCCCTATGATGGAGCCGATTCTTCAACTACGGAGTTGCAACTTGAGGCATTCATGGAACAGGTAAGAACAAAAAACGGCAATTAAAGATTGTCAATATACATATTGAAACATTGAAAAAAAGGAGGTGATTGAGTGGGCAATGTCAAGAAGTGGCGTAAAAAAAAGATTAACAAGCACAAGCATAAAAAACTCCGCAGGAGAATGAAGAATAAACGATAGAAGTTTTTTTATGCCGGTGATCATGAAGCCGGACAGTCTTGCTTATTACTTATAACTCTTTCAACTTTTTAACGAAAGATTTAAATCTACAGGCTGGGGAGGGGGCCATGAAAGAAGAAAGGGAATTGAGTGAGAAGATAAACCTCCTGGAAAAGGAGATTCAGACACTTGTATCGGAGATTCAGAGACTTGATGCAGCGCTATCAGCGGTTGAAGATGTCAAGCTTGAACTAAAAGGAATAAAATTATTCCTTGGCAGAAAACATCCTGATTTAAAAGACCAGTTACCCGAGATAGTCAGGAAGTTAAAAGCGAATAAACCGTCGGATTAATGAAACACTTCCCTGACGTCATCTTTCACCAGGGATTCAAGGATTGTCCCTGCTGCCTTTTCATTCATGGCTTGGGCATGAGTCTGAGCATCTGGACAGAGCCGGAAAAGACAGGGATACTTACAGGGAAATTCCCCATAACGGTCCTATTATCCACAGCACCAAAGAATGTCGATATATCAAAACAGAAAGAACCTTTAATTAAAGCAAAATTCTCTATTGCACCTTCAATAAAGAACCGGCTTACCACTGGGTTGAAACCCCGGACATTAAAAACCGTTTTTCATGATCTCAGGACATCAGGGTATACTGTTATGGCTTACTCCCAGAGGCGTCCTGCCTCGGATTGCATGACCCTTGTGGGAGAGCTTGAGCTTTTACTGAAGCATCACCATCAACTTACAAAAAACGGTATAATTTTCATAACTCATAGCAGGGGCGGACTTGTTGCAAGGAAGGCCATAGAGTTGTTGAATGTTAAATGCCTGGCACTTATTACCCTGGCAACCCCCCATCATGGAAGTAACCTGGCAAAGCTGGCTGGGTCACTTTCCGGGATTTCAAGGATTATCTACCCCTTTTTTGAAAATGTAGAGAAAGGTACCGCCAGGAGTACCATCAAAAGGATAACGGAGTTACTTAAAAGCGAAGCTATCCGGGAATTGCTTCCGGAGTCACCATTTATAACGAGTTTTGATACCAGTAGGCTCGCAACGATTAAGACTCTCTCTTTTGGCGGAACAGACCCAACACTTTTTACAATTTACAGATGGCGTGAAGACCGGATTAAAGGTGTCATGACAGCGGAAAAGCTTTTTTCAATACCTGATATCTTAACATCCTTTGTTCCTGAAGGGATGTTGCCGGAAGAACTGAAATTGGGAAAGGGAGACGGCCTGGTCAGTAAAAGGAGTTCAGAGGCTCCGCATACTTCCGAACACCACAATGTAGCCCTGAACCATGCAAGGATACTCTTTGATCCGTCAGTCAGGAAGACCGTTTCATCCTTTATCAGGACAGTGTGTTGATGGGATTAACAATTATAGTTTTAATCTCCCTTCTAATCATCATTCTTATTCTCCTTTTCCTTTTTATAAAAAAGGAACGGAAGTATAAAAACCTGGTAAAGGGATATCTGAGGACAATAAGGGAGCTGAACATACTCAATGAACTCTCTGCCCATCTCCATACAACCATGGATAGAGAAGTGGTCCTTGAGAGTATTGTGGACGGGGTAAAGGACCTCCTCAGAGCGGAAAAATCAGCTATTATTATAATTGACGAACATGAGAGGATAACGGATTTCTATTCTTCCCTGGGGCCTACGGGAGATTGCAAAACCGAGGTTAGGGGCATTATAAAAAAGGTCTTTAAAGAACTGACTCCGCTAAGAACGGAAAATATTAAAGAAGTACCTGATTTTCAGGGTTTTCCGGATAAACATCCCGACATAAAGAGCCTGCTTATTGTTCCCATTATGTTGAGGAGGAAGGCCATAGGGGTGCTTGCGGTGTCTGACAAGAAAGGTTCATGCTCTTTTTCATCAGAGGATGAAGACCTCCTTCTAACTCTTGCCTTTCACTCTGCATTTGCCATTGAAAAGGTTAATCTTCATGAAGGGATAGTGAAGATGGCAAGTACGGACGGCCTTACCGGGTTAAACAACCACAGGGCTTTTCAGGAAAGACTCGACGAGGAAATAGAGAGGGCAAGGAGGTTTGGTAACAAGATAAGCCTGCTCATGATGGATATCGATCATTTTAAGGGATTCAATGATACATACGGCCATGTGTGTGGTGATGAAGCACTGAAGAGAATCGCTTGCACCCTCACTGAGAATATAAGGACGGTTGATTTTGCAGCCCGATATGGTGGAGAGGAATTTGCCATTATATTGCCGGAGATACCCCTGGAAGGGGCAATGGTAGTAGCAGAAAGGATCAGGGAAGCAGTGGAAAAGCAGACATTGAGTTTAAATGGAAAAGAAGCAAAAATAACACTCAGTATTGGTGTTGCTTCCTTTCCGGATCATGCTTTAAACAGGAAAGATCTTATAGACAGGGCGGATAAGGCACTGTACCTTGCCAAAGGCTCCGGGAGGAATAAAGTGTGCGCTTATGTCGAGTAGAGTCTGTGTATAAAGTCTAACCGTTGCTGTTTTCTGTCATTCCGGCTTGTCCGGAATCGTTATTTAAGAAGGATTCCCGACTCGCTTCACTTGCGGGAATGACAAATTACTGTAGTTTATACACAGACTCTAAGTAGTGTGAATTGGGAGAAGAACAAAGAACATGATTGAGACAATAGAACAGAAAATCATTGCCGGTGAAAGGATCACTTTTGAAGAAGCGGTTGCCCTTTTTCAGGATGACGACATCCACACATTGGGTAAACTTGCGACCTCCGTTGCAGAGAAAAAAAACGGCAACAGGGCTTATTTTATCCAGAACCGCCATATAAATCCCACAAACATATGCGTAAACCGATGCCGTTTTTGTGCCTTCAGCAGATCAAAGGGTGAAAAAGGCGCCTTCGAGTTATCAATTGATGAGATTTCAAGAAAGATGGAACTCTCTCCTGAAGGTCTCAGAGAGGTTCATATAGTCGGAGGACTCCACCCAGACCGCGCTTTCGGGTACTATCTAAGTCTGCTGAGAATGATCAAGAAACACTTTCCTCATATCCATATCAAGGCTTTTACAGCAGTTGAGGTGGATTATTTTTCAAGGATCAGTAACCTTGGCCTCAGGGATACCCTGTTAAGTCTGAAAGACAGCGGTCTCGACGCCATGACTGGTGGAGGGGCAGAAATATTTGCAGGTAATATAAGGGAAAGGCTCTGCCCTGAAAAGATAACCGGTGAAAGGTGGCTTGAAGTTCACAAGACAGCACACTTATGTGGTATAAAGACAAACGCTACTATGCTGTATGGTCATTTTGAATCATATGGAGACAGGATAGACCACCTTGTAAGGCTGAGGGAACTCCAGGACCTGACAGGTGGGTTTCAGGCATTCATCCCCCTCTCCTACCATCCCAAAAATACAGACATGGGTGGCCGGTATCCCTCGGGAATCGATGATTTAAAGACAATCGCAATCAGCCGTCTTGTGCTTGATAACTTTCCCCACATAAAGGCATACTGGGTGATGCTTGGTGAAAAACTCTCACAGGTGGCACTCCTGTTTGGGGCGGATGACATTGACGGCACGGTCATTGAGGAGAAGATTACACATGCAGCAGGTGCCATGACGGGTGAAGGGCTTACAAAGGAACAGATGATAAACCTTATCAGGAAGGCGGGTAAAATACCTGTTGAAAGGGATGCTTTTTATAAAGCAGTGACGGTCTATGGGTGTAGAAATGAGAATAGATAAAAAAACCGCATTAAATCTGTTAAGGAATTCCGACCTCCTTGAGCTTGGAAAGACAGCTGACGGAATAAGGAAAGACCTCCATCCGGATGGTATCGTTACCTTTATTGTGGACAGGAATATCAACTATACCAATGTTTGTATAAATAAGTGCAGGTTTTGTGCATTTTACAGGGACCCGGACTCTCCGGAGGCCTATATCCTGAAAGAGGAGCAGCTCTTTGAAAAGATCAGGGAGACGATACATCAGGGTGGTACGCAGATACTCATCCAGGGCGGGCTCCATCCCGCGCTGGACCTCTCCTTTTATACAGAAATGCTGAAGTCCATAAAAAAACGGTTTGATATAAATGTGCATGGTTTTTCACCACCTGAGATAAGTTACATTGCCGGAAAATCCGGCCTTACTCTCAGGGAAACCCTTTTGATTCTAAAGGACGCAGGCCTTGGTTCAATACCTGGCGGAGGCGCGGAGATCCTGTCGGACAGGGTGAGAGCGGTGTTAAGTCCGAAAAAAATAAGGTCGTCCGAATGGCTTGAGGTCATGGAGGAAGCTCATGGAGTCGGGATAAAGAGCACTGCAACCATGATGTTTGGTTCCATTGAAGGGGAGGAGGATATAGTTGAACACCTTGATGCCATAAGGACGCTTCAGGACAGGACAGGTGGTTTTACAGCCTTTATTCCCTGGAGTTTTCAACCGGGAAATACAGAGATTGCAAAACAGGAGCCGGAAGTCAGAAGTCAGAAGTCAGATAAAAACCCGCAACCCGCAACCCGCAACCCGCAACTCATTACTGCAACGGCAGTCGACTACCTCAGGATCCTGTCACTCTCAAGGCTCTATCTCGACAACATCAGGAACATCCAGGCATCCTGGGTCACGCAGGGCCTGAAGATGGCTCAGGCTGCCCTTAGGTTTGGTGCAAATGACTTCGGCTCTACAATGATCGAGGAAAATGTGGTAAAGGCCGCGGGGGTTTCATACAGGGTCACACGTGAAGATATAATAAACTCAATCAGGCAGACAGGGTTCAGGCCTGCCCAGAGAGACACTCATTATAATATCATAAAATACTTTTGATTTTTTAAGCTCCTTTGAGCCTTACAATAAACTTTGTTCCCCTGCCGTTTACTGATTCAACTCTTATTGTACCACCATGCAGCTCTATTATCTTATCTACTACATAGAGACCAAGACCTGTACCATGTAATGATGATGCCCTGGTTGTATAAAACGGGACAAATAGTTTGTCAAAATCATCCTTTCCGATCCCTATACCGTTATCTTCAATCACAACCTCAACCATACCCTTTTCCGATGCCCTTGCCTGTATTCTAATCATTGGTTCCACACCATTGCCTTTTGCAAGAGATTGCCTTATGGCATTGTCAGAGTTGTCAAGGAGATTGAAAAAAACCTCTCTCAACTGTGACAGGTTGCCCAAAACCTTTAAAAAACTCCCGATATCGACCTCAAGCCTTATTCGACTGAAAGCGGAACTCTTTAGTCTCATCATCTCAAAGGCACTTTCAAGTGCATCCTTTAACAATACCGGAAAGACTTCTTCAGAGGAGGTTCTTGAGTAGTTTCTTAGCTTTTCAATCGTATCTTCAGCCAGTCTTATGTTCTTTATTATGGAATCGATGAGCTCCTTTCCCCTCTTGTTGAAGGTGTCTGAGTACATGATTTTGAGCGATTCTACTGCAAGCATGATTGTATGCAGCCGGTTATTTATCTGATGTCCCAATCCGGAGGCCATGGTTCCGAGAGACGACATTTTTGCAGCATGGAAGAGTTTAGATCCGGCCTTCTCAAGATCTTTCAGATACAATGCGTTCTCAATTGCAAGGGCAAACTGGTTGGACAGTGTAAGAAATGTATCAATCTCATCAGAGGAGAAGTGCCGGCCGGATCTCTTGTTTCCAAAAGCAAGAAATCCAACAATGCCTCGCCGGGTACAGCATGGTATGATGATAGTGGCATTAAGCCTTTCCATCACGTCAACCACCCTACCCCCTTCCCCCCTGCTCAGGAGTTCATCCCTGTTCAGTATTTCTTTTTGTGATATCTTCCTGACAACAGGATTCTCAGGATTGAGGATCACAGGCTTCTCCGGAAGCAAAGGCCTCTCTGCTTTCAGTTCAAAACAGCTCGATTCTTCATCGAACAGATAGATTGCAGCATATCTAAGCCGCGCAACAAGAGTTAACAGTATCACTACAAATTTAAGTAATCCGTTCAGGTCTCTTTTATATAACATGCCCTGGGATGCGTACAAAAGGGTCTGCTGATAACGTCTTTGCTGCTTTAACAGCAAATTTTCCGTATGTTCCCCCAGATAAATATACAGGAGCGGAGCGGAGGCAGCGAGTATAAGGGCAACGGATACCGGAATCATCCATAATCCGGTGCCAAGGAGCTTCATACCTAAAAGGAAAGGTGTGCCGGTAACAACAACCGCGGTTATAAACAAAAGGAACAACCTTGCAAAAGCTACTCTGATATCAAGAAGTTGATGTCTGAGGGTTGCATATGAGAGGATAAACGTAAAAAGTGACATGAAGAGAAAACCGAGTGGCATAACCTGTATACCGTAGTTAGCAAGAAAGTCAACAGATGCAAGGGCTGCAACCAGTAATCCTGCAAAGATGTATTTAAGCTTCGTCCTTTGTATAGACGGTATATTCTGTTTCCTGATCTCTTTATATACCAGATAGAGGGCTGAGAATAGTGTAATCAGAAAAAAGAGCATGAAGATGATGTGAAGAGGGCTTGACACCGCAGGGTAAAACCCCCAGGGGTATAAGAAAAGCCCTTTTATCATGTAGTGTGTGCCTAAGACTGTGAAGGCAAATATGGTAGATATGAGATACCCGACAGCAATTTTCTTTCCGGAGGTTCTGCCCACGAATTCATGTGCAAAATGGTAGAAGGTTGAAGGGATAAAAACTATTCCAACATAACATATCCTGAAAAAGAAGAGAGATGTATCATAACTATCTGAAAAAGTTGCCAGGAAAGCAAAGAAGAGCCAGAAGAACGATGCCAGACAAAGCAGAAAAAGACTCTTGTTTACCCTTGACTTCCGGTTGTTCAGATAGACCATGACACCGAGAGAGATAACCGTTACGGATGCAATGAAGTATAAGAAGCTGATTAATGGTTTCATGGATTATTCACTAAAATATCAACCGGTCAGGATATACACTGCCTTAACTGCCGTCAAGAATAATCTGGGGAATATGAACTTGTTAATTATATCACAAGAATGAGCCGGGGTTGAAACAATATAATAAAAACCTTGCAGATTATGATAAAATTGAACAATCAGGATTTGATAATTGCATTGGAGGTGTTTTAAATGGATGAAGACGAGGAGGTGTTTTAAATGGATGAAGACGAAATTTATGATGTTCTGATTATCGGAGGCGGTCCTTCAGGCCTTACAGCAGCCCAGTATGCTGCAAGGGCTCATCTCAAGACAGCTATTCTTGATAAATCCTCTACAGCAGGGGCACTGGCAATTGCGGATAAGATAGAGAACTATCCTGGCTTGACGGAGCCCATCTCCGGGAATGAACTTCTCGATATATTCCGGAAACAGGCGATACGATTCGGGGCGGAATACCTTGAGGTACAAGTCATAGGTGTAAATCTGGACAAAGAGATAAAAGAAATCTACACAATGAAGAGGACTTTTCAGGGAAAGGCAGTGATCTTAGCGACAGGTGCCATGGGCAGAAAACCGACAGTCAGGGGAGAGAAGGAGTTCCTTGGGAAAGGTGTGAGTTACTGTGCGACATGTGATGCTGCGTTTTTCAGGGACAAGACGGTTTGTGTTATAGGAGATTCAGAGGAGGCTGTGAAGGAAGTTGAGCTGCTTACACGCTTTGCCGACGCTGTGTATCTGATAGCGCCATCAAAGTCACTCAAGCTTTCAGACAAACATGCGCTGTCTGAAATTGACAATCTGAAAATCCTTACCGGTCATATCGTTTTATCTATTGAAGGAGGAGATGTGGTTGAAAGGATAAAACTGATGGACAGAAACTCTGATAAAGAGAAGGTATTGCCCATGGACGGGGTCTTTATTTATCTTCACGGTAACAAGCCTGTAGTTGATTTTCTCAATTTTTCCATTGATATCAGCGATGAAGAATGCATAATAACAAACAGGATGATGGAGACAAATCAGCCGGGAGTTTTTGCAGCAGGCGATGTCACCTGTGTTGAGGTCAGACAAGTGGTTGTAGCTGCATCAAATGGCTGTGTAGCAGCACTATCTGCAGACAAATATGTACACCACAGAAAGAGACGGAAATATGACTGGTCAAAATAAAAAACATAGCTCGTCATATGAAAAAGAGAGTTAGATATTGTTTGTTTATTTTATTCGTTCTTATCGCTTTCCCGGTTTGTACTGATTACACGAATGCCTCTTTTGCCGGGACAGGGAACAGAGACCCGAACACTCCTGTTGATACAGAACGATACAATGAAATAATATCGCGTTTAGTTGTTGATACCAAGAAAGCCCACCTTTTCAGTGATTATCTCCTTTTTCTCAGTGCCATGGATGCCTACACAAAAATGGATTATTATCAGAGCCTTGAGGATATAGATAAATTTCTTTCTCTCTATCAGGATACATACCTCTCTAAAGATGTGCGGTTATTGAAGATTAAAGCCCTTTATGCAACCCTTGACGAACAGGATATATGGCCGGAGATAGACGGGTGCTTTGAAAAGGATACTTATTACTATTCAATCACCCTGAAGGATACCCTGAAGGAGATCAGGGATTATCTTAAGGACTTTCCTTCCGACCCGGAAGCCCGGTATCTCTATGCAAAGACATTAAAGAAGGCAGGAATGGAGAGAGAGGCCGGGGATATCTTTAAATCCTTATACATTAAGGTTGATACACATTATACAGAGCTTAAGGATGAGGTCTCACCGGATGATCTCTCTACAGGAGAAATCATCCGGATGAGCAAAAATCTCCGCAGGTCCCTCAGACTGAGAGAGTCCGAAAGCCTGCTACTGACGAGATTGAACAAACTGGCCGGCAGTGACAGAAGATCACTCTATACACCCCTTGCCGATACATATTTTCGTATGAAGGATTACACCAAAGCAGCCTTTTATTATCAAAAATCCGATAACGTCCAGAAGGCGGCAATATCCTTTTACAGGGCAGGTAAATATGATCTCTTTGAGAATATGATCGATCTGGCAAGGGATAAAAAGACCAAAGAGACCTGCACCCTCTTTCTGCTCAAAGGGATCCGGAAAAGACGTGATATGAAGTTTGATGAGGCCCTGAAGATATTCAGGATGGCCTATCGAAACTATCCCTGCGAGGAGGAATCACTCTGGCATATTGCGTGGACAGAGTATTTAATGGGAGATTTTCTCAGTGCATCATATAATTTCAGAGACCTCTACAGTCTGCACAGAAACCCGGGCTATCTTTACTGGCAGGCAAGATCACTTGAAAGTCTCGGACAAAATGCAAAAAGACTTTACAGCAGTATAGAAGGTGACTCTTTTTATGCAATTCTGGGACGGATGAGGTCCGGCGGTATCAGTCTGACATCCGGTAGAGTTGAGCTCCGGGACTCATTTAAAAAAGAGAACTTGATCTTCGATGAAAAAATACATAACCTGTCCAAAGCCAAGACTCCCGAATCTGTAGACTTCCCGGATAGCCTTTCGATAACCTTTGAACGGGCTGACTTTCTCAGGAGTGTCGGCCTGAGGGATTATGCAATAAAAGAGATTGATAGTTACAGGCCGGAGGGGAACTATGACAGATTGAAGATATGCAGGTATCTCCAGTCTTTAGATGCATTTAATGAGTCTTTCCGCTGCGCAAGTAAACTGAAGAGATATCCCGGGACTTCCGTGCTCCTTTACCCTGCCGTATACAGTGATATCGTAAACAAAATATCGACTGATTATCATATCGACCCCCTTATTATATTCTCAGTAATGCGGGAGGAAAGCAGGTTTAACAGCAAGGCAATCTCAAGGTCGGGGGCACTGGGCCTGATGCAGATCATGCCCTTTACCGCACGACGAATGGCAAAATCACTCGGCTATGAAACAGCTTTGCTTTCGGACAATGAAATCATGAGACCCGATATAAATATAACCCTGGGCAGTTACTATCTCGATCAGTTGCTTGGTGAATTCGGGTCTGTCCCTGTGGCAGTGGCAGCCTATAACGCAGGAGAGGGTGCTGTCAGGAGATGGCTTAAGGCCTATCAGTACAATGAGGTCGATGAGTTCATTGAAGACATCCCCTATAAAGAGACGAGACTCTATGTGAAGAAGGTACTGCGTTCATATTTTAAGTATATGGCTATCTACGGGCAGAAGCAGTGAGCGATGAAACAGCGTCGGGCAAAATAAAGGAGAGACTTGATTAGTCCCGGGTTTGGCGTCAACAAGCCGCAGCTTGCTCAACCTGCAACCTCAACTTGCTGAAGCCCAACAAATTCCGGCAAGTTATCCTTTGCTTCGGGGGCCATTTCCTCTAAACACAATTCAACCACTTCTTAAACAGGAGTTTAAGAGATAAAGCATCCTGCTGCCAGTAACCCCGCGGAAACAATAC
>ENA-ORDP01000248-ORDP01000248.1-marine-sediment-metagenome-genome-assembly--contig:-NODE-248-length-36614-cov-8.166416_pt1 | contig 36614 bp, 40 predicted proteins | sample MGYA00248627_ERZ508539 | MGnify/ENA primary metagenome ERZ508539 (study PRJEB26208, sample SAMN05571518) | marine sediment metagenome | biome: deep sea; feature: Hydrothermal vent; material... | reverse complement strand
CCAACCCTTTTATGCCCTAGGGGTGCTCCCGGAGGTAGAGGGGGCTAGGCTTCAGGGCTACCCACAAATTTTTCCGAAGAGCCTAAAAATCATTGTTCTCCGGCTGCTGCCAGTCGATCAGCTGAACCGTATCGATGGGCACGCCAGCCTCTACTTTCACCGGCACACCATAGCGTAGCAGTTGGTACACATCCTCGTTGTTGTGATACAAATCCTGGCCGTGGTTGTTGGCCACCGTTTGCAACTTATCCAGCGCTTTGTTGATCTGCTAGTTGTTGTAACCCTTGCCCGTTAAATACTGGCGCAACTACGGCACTTCGATGTTGCTGTTATTTGGCTCGTCTTCCAGGTTGCCCAGATAACGATAACCCAACTCATCGCTAAACAGCTTCACCACCCGATTCTGGGTTGCCCGCTCGGGTTTGTTGATGGCTCCGGTCATTACCCTGTATCCCTGTTTTTCATTAAATGATCGAACCTAGCATGCTATAATTAACACCTATGAACAATAAATCACCCAAAAAATCGAGTATCCTCGCGCATATCCGGCGTGCTGTCGCCAGCTCCACCGCCATTGAAACCGGCCAGGCGGTAAAAACACTCGAAAGCAGACTGAAGGCTAAAAGCAGCAAGTTTCAGCATCTAAAACTCGCCAACTGATCCCGCACATTCATCAGGACTCAACTAACGCCCGACCGACCCACTGCTTCATGGGTTCATACTTCATCTCCACACCCTGCCCAATCGCAGCAAAATAGGCCGTCTTGTTCTCATCCCAACTGCTGTAATCCAGCGGTGGAAATCCGGCCTGTAGCGCCATCACATCGGCAAGCAAGCGTGATATCCGTCCATTGCCATCCCGAAACGGGTGAATCAAAATAAATTCAACGTGGACAACGGCAATGGCTTCGGTCAACTGTTCAGCGCTAAAATCGGTGCAGGGTGAATAGCGGCCAAGATACTGCTGTTCAAACTTACTCAATAGCTGCGGTATCTGCCCCGCTGCGGCAAACTGGAATTCACCCTTGCGCATATTCACCGAACGCTCATCACCTGCCCAGTCGTACAGATTACCCAACCAGCGATGGTGCCATATTTTGATCTGCGAAACCGTAATTTTCCCATCGGGCAAAGCGTCCAGCAGCACCGCTTCATAGAGTTTTTCGAGCAACACCAGTTCGGCTTCGTCCCTGTCGGCAGGCTCGGTAATACCCAGCTTGTTTTCCAGTACGCTGTCGTTCGGTCCCGGTTGATACCGCCCCTGCGAGCCGCCAATATCGTATTTTGTCATATCAGCCGTATCCTGCCCGTGAGCAGATTTTGCATCATGCCCTGTTTGATGTGTTGGATTTTGGCAAGTTTGGTTTCCAGTGCGGCGATGTCGGCGTCCATGTCGGAGAGGATGGTGACAATGTGGGTTTGTTCCTTCTTAGTAGAAGGAAATGATATCGTCATATCAGCAATCATTTCCATACGAACAGAATCTACTGAAGACTTTGCTGTCATTATACATTATTCTGTTATAAAAATAATTACTGAAATTTAAAAATAAGTAGTAACCATCAATAGATTCTTTGAAACCACTAATTATGTAAACCCTCTGATGCAAATCAAATTTACCATTAATGTAATGAAAAACTTTACCGGTACCTACGCCATCTCCTGCTGTTAAAATTGCTTCACCATCAAATGAATAGCTATTAATCTTTTCTACCGTTTGAGAGCGTACAAAAAAGGATATATTCCATCTGAAACTTCGTCTTGCGTATTTTTTGACCCAGTACTTATGTCTGCACAATTAGTTACCATTGTTTTTCGGTAGTCGCCACCCCACCAAGCAAAAGGACCACCCGATCAGGGTGGTTTTTTTGTTTGGGCTGGTCGTTGTGGCACGAATCCGCACCGTATCTAGAAACACTTGGCGTCCAACATCTTCTGGGTGAGGGTTGCGAAGTCCATCCTAATTAATGTCCAGGGTCACGTTGTAGCTGGTAATATTGGCCCCCGAGTGCCCGGTGTCGGGATGGCTTTCAATACCGGGTCGCCGCCTATTTCTTTTAACTTTTCCGGCGGACAATGGTTAGGCATCACGGCACTGGTCTGGGGATTCGCATTCTCCGCAAAAACCCCGACACTGCACAGGACAAGGAAATTCGACTGGCTGATCGAGCCATGGTTTCCTCCACAAGCAGGTCTGTTGCCGTTCGGATAAGTCTGCTCCACTGACACAGATTCCGTAATCCCTTGCCCTTGACTGTTCAGGCCTGAGCCTGGGGCAACTAACTTTGGGTGCTGGCCTTGGGGCTACTCGGCCCTGGATGTTCCAGGATCTGACGCCTGTCCAGCCACCAGACTAATCCGCCGATGACAACGAGCAGCATACCTATGATTGTAGAAAGAAGCGCCATTACGGTAAACTGAAAGCCATCAAACACCATCCCCACAAACACCAGGGCGATGCCACCCAGCACCCAAACCTTTGGATAACGCTTGTCAACGAATCGCAGGAACTCAGAAACCAAAGAAAGAGCATAAATAAACAGCCACACCACCGATACGATGAATATTGCGTAGGCTATGGCCGTTGCCAGTATCTTCATTACAGATCCTCTGCTGAATGAGTGGGCTCATGTAACTGCAACACCTTGACGCTGCACCTACACTTCAGAGGCTCCTTTTTATAACAAAGGAACAAAGACTCCTGATAAAATTATAGTTACCATATCCCAATCAACAAGCTCGCCAGAAAATCAGCCGATAAGCAGTCACCCCCAGATTCACTTGCAGTGCTCGCGTAAATTATTGATGAAATCTTCTAAGCCCCTGATCGGTTGGGCCCTTTACGATTGGGCCAACTCCGCCTTTGCCGCCGCAGTGTTGACGGTATTCTTTCCATTATTTTTTTCTGAGTTCTGGAGCACGGGGGTGGAGGCCGGTATCACCACTTTCCGCCTGGGGTTAGCCAACTCCATCGCCAGTTTGGTGGTGGTGCTCACCGCACCCCTGTTAGGCGCCATCGCCGATCAGGGAAGCGCCCGCAAGCGCTTCCTGCTACTGTTTGCCACTCTCGGTATCACCATGACCGCCGGGCTTTTTCTGGTGGAGGCCGACCATTGGACTCTGGCAGCAGGACTTTATGTGCTTGCCGTTATTGGGTTTTCCGGTGGCAATATCTTCTATGACTCACTGCTCATCACCGTGAGCAGCAAAAACAAACTGCATGTCAATTCGTCCCTGGGTTTTGCGCTGGGCTATCTGGGAGGGGGCCTGCTCTTCGCCTTCACCGTCTACCTGACCCAACAGCACCAGGTGTTTGGCATTGCCAACGGTGTCACAGCAGTGCGTATTGCCTTCCTGCTGGTGGCGATCTGGTGGGCGGTGTTCTCAATCCCCCTCTTCTTATGGGTAGAAGAACCCCATGTCCACCAGCCCGTATCCTCTATCACGGCTATCACCAACGGCTTTCGTCAATTGTGCCAGACCTTCGCCCAGCTGCGTCGTCTGCGCACAGTATTTGTTTTCCTTTGCGCCTACTTCCTTTATATAGACGGGCTCGACACCATCGTGCGCATGGCGGTGGATTACGGCCTTGCCATTGGCCTAGCCTCCAGCGATCTGGTGTTGGCGATCATGATCACCCAATTTGTGGGTTTTCCAGCCGCACTCGCCTTCGGAAAACTGGGTGAGCGCTTGGGCCCCCGCACCGGCATCTATATTGGCCTTGCGGTCTACACTTTCATTACAGTGTGGGCCTATTTTATAAAGGAAGCCGCAGAGTTCTATGTGTTGGCGGCACTCATCGGTCTGGTTCAGGGCGGGGTACAGGCCCTCAGCCGCTCCTTATACAGCACCCTCATCCCCACCAACAAGGCTGCGGAGTTTTTCGGTTTTTATAATATGTTGGGTAAATTTGCTGCGGTGCTAGGACCTCTGCTGGTCGGTGGCGTGAGCCTTGTCACCGGCAATCCACGCTACTCCATACTCAGCATTCTACTCCTCTTCGGTGGCGGCGCCCTGCTGTTGGCCTACGTCAATGTGGCCCAGGGGCAGGAGGACGCCAAGCGGCTCTAGCAGCAGCCCTTCTCACCACGGAGGACACAGAGGACACAGAGTTGTAAAATACACATTCTTTGTCTCCGTGACCTTCGTGTTCTGTGGTGAAGCGATGTTCAATATGTCCTCCATCTCCGTTATCATCCCCACCTACAATCGCCGCGAGTTGCTGATGCGAGCACTGCGGTCAGTCTATGCCCAGACACAACCGGCGGATGAGGTGATCGTTGTCGATGACGGTTCCACGGACGGCAGCCGCGAAGAGATCAAAACGTCCTTTCCTCATGTTATCTATCTGTCTCAATCCAATAATGGTGTGAGTGCCGCACGTAATATGGGGATTAGACGATCTAGCGGTCAATGGCTGGCGTTTCTGGACTCAGACGATGAATGGCAACCCGAAAAGCTGGCGCGGCAATTTACCGCCCACCAGGCCGACCCTAACTACCGTGTTATCCATAACGATGAGATCTGGGTTCGTAACGGGCGTCGGGTCAATCCCATGAACAAACACGCCAAGCAGGGTGGCCATATCTTCGAGCATTGCCTACCCCGTTGCGTCATCTCACCCTCGGCAGTAATGATCCATCGTCAGGTATTTGATGAGGTCGGTCTATTTGATGAAACCCTGCCAGCCTGCGAGGACTATGACCTGTGGTTGCGCATCTGTTGTCGTATGCCGGTGCTGTTTATCAACGATGCCTTGATCACCAAATACGGTGGCCACCCGGATCAACTATCACACCAGCATTGGGGCATGGATCGATTCCGTATTCAGGCCATATGCAAATTGGTCGACGGCACATCGCTACCTACGCATCACCACCTGGCGGCCATCATCATGTTGCTTAACAAGATTGAAATTTTTTTAAAGGGCGCCGAAAAACGTGGCAATGAAAAAGGAGTATCTGAATATCGCGCTCTGCGACAGCACTACCAAAGATTCCTGAATAATGCCGACGGGTTAAACGTGGCGGCGTCGTGATCAATATCGTAACCGCTCTGCGCTGTGAGGCCAAACCCCTCATCCACCACCTTAATCTAAAGGGTGAGGCCCAGCGCAATGGCTTCCGCATCTATAGCAACAATTCGACCCGTTTGGTCATCAGCGGTGTAGGCAAGACCGCAGCAGCGAAAGCCACCGCTTATTTACAAGACATAGGTGAAAACCAAGAGACCACCCCATGGCTCAACATCGGGGTGGCGGGACACCCTTCAAAACCGGTCGGCGATGTCATCATAACCCATAAGCTCACCGATGAAGCCAGCGGTCACACGGTCTTTCCCCAACTGGTCTTTGACCCACCCTGCGCAAGTGAGTGTCTACTCACGGTAGACCGGCCGATGCCGGTTTTGCCAGCCGATACTATGGTGGATATGGAGGCCTTCGGGTTTTATTCCACTGCCATCCGCTTTGCCACCCGCAAACAGGTACACTGCCTCAAGGTCATCTCCGACAATGGTGCAAACCCGGAAAATAGCCTGTCCGCCAAGCAAATCGAGGTCCTTGTTCAAGATGCTATGGTAACCATCAACACTATCATCGTCACCCTCGAAGGGCTTGCGGACCGTGGATAACTCCGGCACGGCTTAATTTCAACCATGACTCAGAAAAAAAGAAAAATCATCGTCACCGGGGCCAGTTCGGGCATCGGTCTTGCGGTATGTGACCGCCTGCTCACTGATGGCCATGAAGTCATCGGTTTGTCCCGGCGGGGTGGACAAACCGGTCCCCGCCACCCAAACTTTTATCCTGAGTCTATCAATCTTGCCGACCTGGATGCCCTGCCCCAGCATCTCGATGAGCTAAGAAATAAACACAATAACATCAGCGGTATTATCTTCAGCGCCGGTAGTGGCGCCTTTGGTTCCCTGGAAGAATTTTCCTATTCCCAAATTCGTGAACTGATTGAACTCAACTTCACCAGCCAGGCCTATATCACCAGAGCATTTTTGCCCGACATCAAAAAACAGGGCTTCGGCAATCTTATCTACATTGGCTCCGAAGCGGCATTGAGTGGTGGCGGCCGTGGCGCCATCTACAGCGCCAGCAAATTTGCCCTGCGCGGCTTTGCCCAGGCCCTGCGTCAGGAGTGCGCAAAAAGCGGTATTCGGATCACCCTCATCAATCCAGGCATGGCCAAGACCCCGTTCTTCGATGACCTGGAATTCTCCCCCGGCCCAGACTCCGACAATTATATCTTGGCCGACGATGTTGCAGATGCGGTTTTGCTGGCCTTGGACAGCCGTAAGGGCACAGTCCTGGATGAGATCAATCTATCCCCACAGAAAAAGGTGATTCAAAAGAATCGGCCGGATAAGTCTGGCCCTTAGAATAATGCAGTGCGTTACTCTAAAGACCTCGGCACACACCTTGTAAGGGTGATGGGAGTGGCGATAAAATAGCACTGGAGTCAGATCACAGTTTTCGGGTGTCAATAGAAATGTCCCACATAAACATGAATCAGGTTGCATCCCTAATAGGATGACGGATTTCGTTTTAGCAATTGGCATTTCGCAGGACAGATAACAGTCGAGACGACAAACCGGATTGCAAAGGCATTAAACTCCAAGATTAAAGAACCTCTGATTAATTCCAGCCCGGTCATTCCCGCGAAAGCGGGAATCCAGTAATATATTGATTTTAGCCTCTTCTGGAAAATTTGTGGGTAGATTTGAGGTCTAATTCCCTCTCCCGGAGGGAGAGGGTGCTCTTCGTTGCAGGCTCGTCCATAATGCATGCTCCGCTAAATATTGTAAGGACTGTTCAAGGCCTTACAAAATAGTGCGTGAAAGGTATTTCCGTGCTTTTCTCTAAAAGCCAACATAACACCAATAGGTTACGACTGCATAAAGCCCATCATTACTCACAAATTTTCCAGAAGAGCCTGATTTTACTACCCTGGATTCCAGGCTCTTCGCTTCGCTACGGCCGGAATGACGAATCATTCAGAGCTTCTTTAAGTTTATACACCACCGCATATTTATCCTTATAAACTCTCTCAAATTCCTTGTCCCGGGACATGGCCCGATTAAATTTTTTCATTCTGGCTTCGGTGATGGCATAACGAATATTAAGTTTTTTAAAAAAAATCGACGGCTTTTTGTACCTTCCACGAGTGATCTGCTTCCATTGCCTGAACAGATCAGGATACTTCAACCGCATAAAATCCGGATCGAGCCCCAATAAATATAGATTGTGGGTATTATGAAAAAACAACCTGGGGAAATCATCCCAGTCTGATTGAAAAACCAACTCACCCTTCTTGGAGTGGGTCTTGAGATATTCAGATGCCCCATGAAATGCATTAGAGGGAAATTGAGCGCGAATATCAGAACGGACATCGCCCATTACCGTGAAATATCCGACCAACACGCCAACGCCCACTGCTGCCAGGCCGACGGTTGACCACCGATGGTTCTTTAACCAACCCAAACTTACAGCTTGCAATCGCTCGCGCATAACAAAGGCCAATGCCAGCACCGCCGCCGGTGGAAAGTATTCCACGAATCGCCTGGATTTCAGGTAGAGCAAAAAATACATGGTTGCAGCCAACAACCAGAACAACTGGGCCTTATCTTTGCGTAGATCCTCCAGCTTGACGAAAAACAGCGCACCCATAAAAGCAATTATTGCCACACTGGACTCAGTAAACCACTGCCAGGTTTTATAGGGGTACCATTCAGAGCCCACCCCGGTACCATAGCCGTTAGCAAACAACTTGGGCACAATGTGGGTCCAAAGAAAGTTTATATTGTTGGGAAAGTAGGGGTGTATCAGTAGCCCAATGGCCACACCAACACCTGTGGCCACTATCAATGTATACTCAATACGGCGATCTACGACATAATGGGCAATCAATGCAAACAGAACCAAGGGCGCCAGAATTGCGAAACCGTCATAGGCCAACACAAACAGAACAGCCAACACCCCCAAAGCATAGGGTTTCTTCTTTATCAGGAAATAGAACGCCACTATCTGAAAGACCAGGGCCAATGACTGACCACGGGCCATGCTGAATCGATAGAGAAATGGACTGGACGCGGCAGCCAGAATAAATACCCAGACCAGGGGTAGGGGCATGCGATAACGCAACAGCAACCAACCGAAGGCAGTAAAGGCCAGGGCTGCCACGAATACCGCTGACCATTTGGCGGCATCCACAAGGTCATCGAACAATGCTGTGAAGGGCAACTGGATCAGATGCAGCAGCCAGTGATGATCGGTGTAGTTTTCGCGATCCAGTACAGTGAGGCTGAGCCAGGGAAAATCCAATACCAAACCATGCTGGCGCATCAGGTCGGCGACCTTTATATGATAGTAGCCATCGTAACCCGTGATAGATGGCCCGGCGAATTGAACATACGCCAACAAGGCAAAGCTGAAGAAAAAAAAGAGCAAGATCTGGCCGTGGGACTTCAGCCAATTACCAACCCGTGTCTGTGACATCATTTTCTTGAAATTTGTGAATTTATGGGTGACACGCAAATCTATCCGGGAGAGCACCTCAATGCAAGGCGCCCAAGCCTAAATGATCGACATTACACTCAGCGGTGATGAAATGGCGCTTCGCCAGACGCGCTGTTCCAGAAAATATCGGGGCATAATCTATTTGACAGGCCTTCACGGTTGGCCTTGTGCTAAAATATCAATCGAAAAACAGGCTAACATATTGGCCATCCAGAGATGGCACAGGTGATCGCTCGCGAGATGGGATTGGCGCGCAAAAAAATGATTATTCTACGTAGTCAACGGGACATGGTAGTAACATGATATACACATTTCTAAAGTTAGTATGGCGATCAATCTGCATCACTGAGCTAGCTATTTTTAATCAGTTTCTTTATGTGCTCACTTTATTGCCCACATTTATGGTGCATAGGCTACAGCCTGTTTATTTCTATTTGTCACGCATATGGGCTCGATTATTTGTGCGGGCCTTGGGTGTAGATCTTCGCCTGCACGAAAAAAACACCAAACCGTTACCCAAACACTATATATTGGTAGCCAACCACCCTTCGGCTTTCGAGGATATCGGTATCCCTGCCCTTTTCCCGGTGCGGTCGCTTTCCAAGATTGGCGTACGTGACTGGTGGTTTGCCGGTCGTATTACCTGGGCCGCAGGTAATCTCTTTGTAAAACGTGACTCAAGAGAGTCGCGTCATCGGGTCTACAAGGAAATAATAAAGGCGGTGGAATCCGGAAAAAATATAGCTGTCTATCCAGAAGGGGGATGCAAGGGCAGGCGAATATTTGAAACCTTTCGTTACGGTGCATTTGATATTTCAATCAAAACAGGTGTGCCGATACTACCCGTTTTCCTGCACTATGAGATGCAAGATCTTTTTGAATGGCGTTCACCGCAAACCGTATACGACAAGATATGGCATATCATGTTCTGCCAGAATAACCGGGCTAATTATTATGTGTATGACGCAATTGAACCTGATAAATTTAACGACAAGGTGGAATACATGGAATATGTACACAAGCTATATTTAAAATGGCAGGCGCGTTATCTCGACTAGGGGACGGTTTGGGTAATTTTTGTACTCCTTTTTAACCAAAAATGTCTATAATATAGTCAGGCCAACACGTTCGAGTGAAGATATTATGCTATTAGAAGAGATCATGACCCAACCGGTGGTGACCGTTACAATGGATGATTCTTTGCGATTGATCAGAGAAATTTTTTCCAAAATGAAGTTTCACCATTTATTGGTGATAGAGCATGATAAGCTGGTCGGGGTGATCTCGGATAGAGACTTGCTCAAACAAATCTCACCCTCCCTGGACACCAGCGCCGCAACATTACAAGATATGGCAGTACTCGACAGACCGGTCCATCAAATCATGTCCAGGAATTTAGTGACCCTGACAAAAGATGCCTCCATAAAGACAGCCATACAGACCTTCCTCAACAAAGAGGTGTCTTGTATACCCATAGTCGACTCTGAAAATCGCGTAGAGGGCATCGTCAGTTGGAAAGATGTGTTCAGGAGTCTTCTCACTTTTAGTCATTCCTGAGGGCCATTCGGTCTCGACATCGCGCAACCACGCTCTTCATTTCTGAGATAGATTCGGTAAGCCTATCCATGTCAGCACTGGTCTTTAAACTCCGCAACGTCCCTGACGACGAGGCCGATGATATCCGCAAAATACTCAGCGAAAATGGGGTCGATTACTATGAGACCTCGGCAGGGAATTGGGGCACTTCCATGCCCGGCATCTGGATACATGACGACCAGCAAGTCGATCAGGCCAAACGCCTCATTGATCAGTATCAACGGGATCGCCCTGCCCAGATCCAAGCGCAGTACCGACAACAGGAACGGGATGGCCACAACAAGTCCTTCCTGGATGGAGTCAAAGAACGGCCCCTGCGGATTATTTCCTATTTGGCTGTAATTTTGGCAGTGCTATACCTGTCTACCAAGCCCTTTATCGATCTGGCGAAATAAAATAGCCCGACCACTGAATAGAATTTTTACCACGGAGGTCACAGAGGTACACAGAGAATAAAACCAAGGGCACATCTATTAATACCCTCTCCCTCCGGGAGAGGGTGAGGGTGAGGGAATAAAACAAGGATAAGTTATTGATTTTAATATCTCCTCATCCTAACCTTCTCCCGGAGGGACCTCGGTACCCCCCTGTGGGGTGGAAGGGATTATCAATTAATAGAAGTGCCCATGCAATTAAATAACGAAATTAAAACGCGACGTTGAATCAACCTGTGTCTAGTAAACAACCGCCAAAAGACCCCAGAGACAAACGGCTAAACGATCTTTGGCGTCGGAGAGAGACCTTGTCTGACAAAGAAGAGGGTGAGCTATATCTGTTGATAGTGGACATCTTGACCAGCTCGCAAAGTCGCTACCGCTTCCACACGTACTACATACCACTGGCGCAATACGGATTTGTCGAAGAGGATCTCGTGCACTATTTTTATATTGCAAAAGTATTGCAACCCGCGCGTGAAGACAGGGTCTATGCGCACCAGTATGTGCATACCAACGCCCTATGTGGGTACTACCGGTTGTTTCTCATTGACCGAATCAATGAAATGGATCGTCGGATTGAGATGGTTCCCGTAGATGATGTAGACGTGACACCCGGATCGCCGGATGATCCGGACCCGGTAGAAGACCTCTATAATGGTAAAAGAGACCGGCATATCGCATACAAGGCACGGGAGTTTCTGGGATCCTCCGAGGAGTGGGTGCGATTATACCTGGCCCTATCATGGTGTCCGGAATACGACAGCATTCCGCTATGCAAGATAGGCAAGCGCTACCAGATTGCCTCTTACCACGTGAAGGCCCAGAAGCTGGGCATCACACTGATGAAAAGTGATATCGGTGATTTTGCAGGTTACAAAGATACCATGCTAGGCCAGTGGTTGACTGGCCTAGGGACCAAGGTGCACCGGGATAATCGCGATGAGATAAACTGTGCTTTGGAAATACTCTGCCTGGTCGCGTTGTCTTTGTATAAGGAGACATAAGGATGGCAATGACAACTGAAATGTACACTGAAATGTACAATGTGGCAGGCGCGGACTTATGGCCGCAGTTGGCATTTGGAATGGTGTTGGAATGATGCGCAATCTATGGCCGCCAGTTGTAGGAATCGTTATGGCGCTTAACTCACGTGTGCGGGCGTCGACTCAGGATGCGGAACCCCGTATGCAGGAGCAGACAACCGGGGTAGATTTGCCCGAAGGTTTTTACATGCGTCCCACCGAATCAGTGCCACCGCATATTGGGGAGATGATTGATCGCCACGTGGCGGCCAACCAAGCCGCCTACAGCGGTTCACCGCAGCCGGGCCTGATCGTCCGGTTGCCGTCCCTGGAGAAATTGGGTGTCACATGTGAGATCGGAGTGTTGCTGGCGCAAAAAACCAGGCAGGGAACATGGCGCGGCTGGTTGGCCGTCGGTGAGTGCGATTACGCCGGTGTGTCGGATTTTGTGTTGCAGGAGGAAGATGGTCCGTTCTACTCTGCCTTTGGCATGGTGCAGGTATGGAATCCGGTCGAGGTCAAACTGCCTAAGCGATGTGATGTGCTCGGCACACTCTCGCCGGACAGAATGGAGGCTGTGTATGCCATGGCCCGCGAGTTCAAAGGCAGCATTGCGGCTAATGCCGGGCCACCGTTTCCGGGCAAGGTTGGCCTGCGCAAGGTCGGTGGTTATGCGGTTGTCACCGGCACACCCCTGGCTGATCCGAAGGACGATCCAAGATGGATCTATCAACGGGCTTACACCGGTCTTGCCAGGCGGCTGAGCCAGACCAGCACGTCATCGGCAGGCGCACTGTGGGCAGCCGCAGCGCTCAAGCGTAGCGCCCGGGCACTTGAACAATGGACCGCCGGACGACAATTGGCATTTACGCCGCAGGCGGTGATTACCCATCCCCTGGGCCAGGATGCGGATGAGCCGGTCAATGTCGGTTATCGGCTGGAGGATCTTTGCGAGTTGTGGTTATCCATCATTGAGTCGGAGGGCGTCATTCACGTTCGGGTAAAAAGGGTGGGAGACGCGCAGTTATCCGTCCGATTGATGCGCGGTGATGAGCCATTTTTGGATGAAATGCTCAATCAGAGCCAGGAAGAGGTGCAAGTGTCCACTGAAGTGGACAGTGGTGATGTTCTAATTCTGGAAGACAAAAGCACCCAAAAGACATATTCTGTACCCATAACATAAGAATCGGCTGCAAGGGAGGCGCGGAGGTGTTTCGGACCACGGGGGGCGCTTTACACGAGGGTGGGGATTGCTGGCTGTGGCCGGAAGAAGACGGTGTGCGGTGGTGGACGCCGTATGCCACAGGTCTGCTGGCCAAGCGCTTGCCTGGAAAGCCCGAGTTTGATGAAAGCCTTGCTGACTTGCGTGATTTGAAAGTGCAGGTGCCCCTGGAAGAGGCATTACCTCCCGACCTGGTAGTGCTGTTGAGCGATCTGCTGCAAAGCAGTCCAAGTGGCGTCCGGCTGCATTTGCGCGACGATCTACCCGAGGTTTGGCATCGCTTCCCGTTCGTGTGGTTAAAGCATGATGACCGCTTGCTGCAGGGAAGACTCGTTCCGATTGTATATTGTCCTTCGCCAGCACTGTCTGATCCCAATTCCGCGCACTCAACCAGTACCGTTATTCTTGATCTCTGGCCACACCCATCCTGCAAAGCGTTGCCAGCCCCGGTATTTCATCATCTCGTAGCACAGGGTAGCCATACGAGGGTGCAGCGTGGCGCGAATATGGTAAACAGCTTCATAAAGTATAGCGACCTCTCTCAATTTGGCGCTGCAATACTGATTGGACATGGCACAGAAACCTGCGGACATGAACTCATTCAACTTGAGAAGGGCGGTCGCTGGTCATTTCCGACCCAGGAACGGATGCCTTCTTTGGTCATGCTATTGTTGTGTGGCACGGACGAATTTAATCTTGACGATGAAATCGACCGGTTTTTTCGGCAGGGTGCAGACCATGTTATTGCGCCGGTTGGGCGGATCGACGTTTGCGCTGCGGATCAGATGCTGCGTTATTTCTTGGCCAATAATTCCAGCTCAAAGCGCCTTGAAGACACCGTCCTTAGTGCCCAGGGACTGGATGAGGACCATGCCGCTGCGTCGCGGCTGGTTGTGTATAGAGCGCGCCGATTATTCGGCCCGCAATATGGAGGAAACGCTACCACCGATTCTTTTGCCCGCAAATGCGATCTCGCATCCTGCGACGCAACGGCACTGGCAGGGCTTCTCGATTCAATATCCTTTGGCTCCTCGCTGACGCAGGCCGATCTTGCGGATACAGTGACAATGTTGTTTGGGGCATTGAATCTGGGTTACGGCGATCCCGTGGCCGAGAATCAACTGCTGACCCGGCTCGATGAGATTGAGGACAAATTGCAACCGTTGACCCGGAGTTGGGTGATGCCATTAATGGCTTTTTTGGCGGAAAACTATAACCATAAACTACTGGAAAAATACGAGAGGCGCTATAACGCATCACCGGACGTGTTACCGACCACACCCTACAGCCATTACGGCTGGGCAAAGGTGTACTGCCGTCAGGGAAGGTTAGTGGACGGTGTCCAGGAACTGGTAAAGGGATTGCACTGCATCAACAAGAACCGGCCCTGTGCGTTGGGTGGACCCGCTTTGATCAGTCAGCTCGTCAGTGTTTTTGTGAAACTCAATTTGCCTCAAACCGGTACCGCACTGTTCGACCGCCATCTGGAGACTTGCCTCGCCAATCGGGGCGACGCCTTGCTGGAGAGACATCGAAGAAACCGACTTGACCGGCTGGCTCGGCTGGCCCTTGCGCGAGGGGATGGGGCGACTGCCGCAGGGCTGTTTCGCACCAAACGGGCGCAGGAAATCCGCCAGGGACGTGACGGGCTTCGCGAGCTGGCGTGGCTGGTCTATATCGCTGCTTGTTGTGGTACTTCCAGGAAACAGAGTGTTATTTCTCAAGCGAAAGATGCGTTACACGATGTAAAAGGTATTCTAAAAGGTCTGGGTGCTGGCAATGAGAGTGAGGCCTATCTGCTTCGGGGGGTCGCAGCCTGGGCATGGGTAAGCGAGGACCGGGAGGCGGGGGAGATTCTAGCGCCTTACCTCGCCGAGATAAGAAAACGCATGTTCCAGCAAGATCCGGCACCGTTCGCCGCCACGCTCTTTTTTATAGAAGCTTACCGACGCGATGTACTGGGCGGTCCCGTGGATCAGGAAGTCTGGGGTGAGGTCGCGGCGTCGCTTGAGGGTCGATATAAATGGTACAGTCTGGCAGTGTACAGCTTGCATATGGGGCAAACCGATAAAGCTAATAACTGTCTCGAGAAATTTCACAGGCTACGGGTGGAAGTTTTCAAGCAGCTATCCGGTGCGCCGGAATGGATTCAAGAGACTCTGGCGGGTATTGACGAAGAAGTCGCCGCCCGGGAGGATCAGGAAAATGCTATTTTATCCGCTGAGAAACAAGACTTCAGGGCAATTTGCAGGGTGGGGCTGATGCCATGCTGACAGGAAACGAATTAAAAATAGTGTGTCGGTCTGCGTTGTACGGGGCAAACTACTCATTCACGCGGGTTTGGGTGTATTGCTCGTATGATACACTCTTACGAGCAGACGGGTATAAAGCTTTAAATTTAAATATAGTGCAGATCTACGCATTGTAGGTAATATATAGCCAAACGAAAGGAGGGCGTATGGGATGGTTTGATTCGATCTATTCTTGGACGGTGTTAGCTCAGGGAATGCGGCATGGTCGTAGTGGCAAGCCAAATAACCAGGGATGTCGCCATGTTGATTTTGTAAAACGCGATATTATCCTTCTCGAGCAAGTCCTAGAAAAGATAGGTATCGAGACTGGCGTAGATATTATTGCGAAAGGACGGTCGGATGATTTCGATCAGTTGATCTTTATATTTAAAGAGCTATTAAGAGGTAAAGACATTGATATAGATCGACTGACCCGGAGTGAAATGACTGCTATTGTTGAAATTCTTGCGGAAGCCGTAAAATGTTCTGCAATGGGTGCAGATAGAAAAGATCTTTATGGTGAAAAATTGTCGTTCTACGAAGCCGAGCTTGTCAATATCGCGGAAGAAAATATATCGAAACTTTGCGTAGGTTGGGAGAAAAAGAAACACAAATTGGAGTCGAAAGCCAAACGCGTCCAACATCACCTTTCAGATATCCATGAAGAGTATGATCGTTATCATAGATTTCACGAGGAGAAATATTACAGGATACCAGCGCGTATGCTGCCGTTCCATTTCTACTTACCAGCCATGATCATGATTGGCATTGCGGAATTTATTTTTAACATACAGGCTTTTAGTGTTCTAGATATTGAAAAAAAAGACATTTATATGATCGCTTTGGCGCCTTCTTTTGCTTTTCCATTTTTGGCGCATCTAATAGGAACAAAGATGCGTCAGGGATTGCTACTTGGTGAGCAAAAAATTCGGAGTTATATAGTGCTGGGTGTGGCGGTGGCGTCTATTTTTATGGGGTTGGCTTCGGTACTTTATTTACGTGCAGATTATTTAATTGGAAAGGGTGTTGATCTGAATATATGGATAAATCTTTCTCTGCTCGGTTTAAATCTACTTTTCTTAGGGAGTGCGACAGCGGCAGCTTACGCATCACATGACCCGGACCGAGAACTGGAAAATATATATGACCATAAGAAAGCGCTTCGTAGAAGTATAAACAGGAAATGGAGAGAATGGAGTAGAGTCGCGAGTAAGTATGACAGGAAAAGAGGCGTAGTGCTTGCTCGGATACAGGCTATTCGCGATGATGCCCGCGCGAAAATAGATGAATACAGGCTTGGTGTAAGCCTAACAAGCAAAGAAAGTACGCCAGAAGCATTTTTAGGTAGCGTCACAGATTGGTTGTTCATGCCACGTAACATCGGTCCTGAAATAGATCTGGTGCCGCCAACCCTGGAGGAAGCATTGGATACAGTGAGTTCTTCCGGGAAAGTAAAATCATAGCCTATACCTTAAAGATTAAGAGTGGGCACAGGGACTGTTTGACAGGGCTATGAGTTGTTTATTACTCACATCACTTGAATCGTGAATAAAGGTAGGAGCATGAGCATGAGTATGAAATCAAAACTTTTTGCAGGCTGGGTTACTGTATATTTTTTGGTTATCAGTAGTACGGCGTCAGCAGGTTTTATCACAGACCTTACGGAGAAGTTCACTGGTAAGGAACGCAAAATTGTTGTAGTGCTGGTTGATGTTTCAGGGAGCATTAAGGAAGAGGATTGGAAAATCTATCAGGACACGGTCAATGTTTTGTTGAGCCCAGCAAAGTCGATCAAAAATGGAGACCGCATCATATTGGCGCGGATAGCAGACCAGACGGTCGGCAATTTTCTGTCTGTAGCCGATGAAACTATCGAGGAGACGGGTATCCCCAGTAAAGATCGGAAAGCTATTGAAGTGGTTGCAGAGAGAATCAGGGGGAAGATGGTGTTTCTGCAGGATCGTCAAAAAGATAAACCCGCAAAATGGACGAATATTATGGAAAGTCTGGCGTCAGCAAAGCAAGAAATACAAAGGGACAAGGAACGATCTGTCGTGTGGATCGTCATGCTTTCAGACATGGTGGAGGAGTCCAAACGATATAATTTTCGTAAAACACATCTCAATGATGAATTCCTCAAGGGTGTTCTTTCCACCCAGAAGAAGGAGGGATGGCTTCCTGATCTGACTGGCGTGCGAGTGTATGTTGCAGGTGCAGGTGGTGAAGATGTGAATGCAAGAAAATTTGCGGAAATTGAGCGGTTTTGGCGGGGTTATTTCAAAGGAACTGGTGCAAGCTGTGCGAAAGGCGATTTTGGTAGGCCGGCTATTCGGTCTTTTAAATAAGCTTCATTCCCGTGTTGTGCCTATATAGACAAGAATTAGATATTTATTAAAAGGAGATGTTAGGCATGGTGTTGGGCAAACCAGGGGTAGTGGCTTTTCTTTTTATTGCGGCGATAGCGTTAACTTCCGGTTGTTCACAGAAGCCAGTCGAACCGGAGGCCTATGAGGTAGAGCTGGATGTGGGTGAAGCAGATAATTTTGATCTAAAAGTTAGTCTACGCAATGCCCCTCCATCCCTCGAACCTTTAGATGTGCTGTTAGTATTTGATGCCACGGGCAGCATGTCGAATGTAATCAGCGAGGTTCGCGAAGGTGCTCAGGAGATTGTGGGAAGTGTAAGGGGTTTGTATAAACACAGTGCGTTTGGGCTTGCGCTGTTTACCGATTATGGGCCCGGCATAACGGTATGGCAATTGCGGCAGGATTTAACAACCGATACGAGCCAAATACTTTTTGCTTTAGGAAATGCATCACTGATACCCAATCCCCATAATGGGGATGCACCAGAGCCTTATGCACGGGCGCTTTACGAGACACTTTTCGCAAGTTGGCGAAAGGATGCGCGACGATATGTGATTCTGTTTGGGGATGCACCTGCGCACGATCCCACTTTCTATACAGAAAATTATGGCATAGACCCAGGTCGTGATGAATCAGTAGGAACCGAGGATGACTTATCATTAGTTGATGTTGTTAATAAGGCAAAGAAAGCAGGAATAACCGTTATTACCGTGTACGATAAAGGCGGATGGTTTACAAAAAAGCCCGCAGAGAAGGATGCTATAAAGGGATTTGAGTACATTGCAAAGGAAACTGGGGGGCTAAGCAAGGCGATCGGATCGGCTACAGAAGTAGTGGAGGCAATAAAAGCGGGGGTCAGGGACAGTTACCGCCCTGCACCCGGCCTTTTTGTGTCAGAGGAATTCAGAGACTGGGTAAAGTCGCCGGTACCCATGAAACGAGAAAAGGATAGTAAACGCTACAAATTCAGCGTCACCCTGAGAGCACCAGACGAGGCGAAAAGTGGCATCTATAAATTCCCACTTATTGCTGTCCATGGAGGGCTAGCGAAGGGTGGCGAAATCGGCAAAACAAGTATTACTATTCGGGTAACAGACAGTGTGCTTGATTGGCGGTGGATTGCGTTAATGGCGTACCTGTTATTTTTGTTTCTGCTTGTTTGGATGATCTTTTTTCAAAGAAAAAGACGGGGAGGCGGTATCCGGTATTTGCGCAATAGGCAACCATTGGCACTGTTAGCCGGTATTGTGTTTCTTGCGGTCTTCTTGGTTTTGATCCCGTATATATTCTGGTATCTCTTCCCTGAGGAGAAACAAAAAATAGTAACACCGAGTCGGCCCGGTGAGATCGTGAGCGTAACGGGTCCAATAAAAGGATCGTACAGGCGATAAAGGACTTAAATAAAGGGGATAAAAAGGAAGTCCATGATTCCTGTAGTGGCAGACCCATACTTGATGGCTAGTGAGTTGGTGCAGTTACTGACCTATTTGGCGGTTCTGCTAATGATGTTGGGTGGGTTGTGTCTTACAATGTCATTCATTCCTAAGCGTGTTGGAGGCCATCTCATATTTTATGGTGTGATATCCGCAGTGATAGGTACGCTAGGACCAGGCCCATTGGTGGCACTGTATAAGTATGCGATGGGTCTACCATGGTGGGTGTTGGTCATTGTTGGTGGACTTCTGGTCCTGTCTGCGTTACAGGTGTTTGTCGCCCTATTCTTGGGTAAGGCTGCGGCGGCAACATTCGCAGGTAGCCTTGCGGCAAGTCTGTTTAAAATGATTTTCTGGGTTCTTCTGGCCCCGTTTCGTGGTTTGCGCCGTCTCTTTCGTGGCCCGGATGAATAAGCAAATATGTGAAGGTGCACGGTGTTAAGGCAGTGTAGAGACATTTCAGTGTAATGCTATCAGTAGGTTGTTTCTAAAACATAGGGCACTGAGTAACTAGATAATCGAGTATAAAATGATGTGATGCAAAAATATGGGGCAATATGAAAATATATTGTTCCCAATACTGTTCATTGGGATGATGTTGATTGGAGTATTGTTTTCGTATGTTTATCCGAGAGGCGATGCTCGAAGAGCAAAAGCGACAGCTGTATTTGTGCTCGGTGCCGCACTTTTGTTGGGGAATTGGTTAATGCAGGGAAAAGATGTTTTGCTACAGTTGCGGGAACATTTGGGGTGGATATTGTTGGGAATGGTTATCACGTTCGCAAGGCTGATTATGAGGTAAGTCTGCTTCCTGTCTGGATTCAGGCTAACAAGGAGAATTGGAATGAGATCTAATCATGGCATCGTGTGCGAAATGCAAGGGTAAGGGATAAGCAAAGTACCCGTAGTGCAAGGGTTCGGGCCGGCGATTTAATGGTTTTTTGAAAAATACTTCGATTGTTCGCGCTGCAAAGGTATGGGTACCAGGACCTGTAACGAGTGCGGGGATACAGGATGAGGATAGCGAAGCATTTCGTGCTATCCGTGATGTTTTATTAACTGTAATTAAATGTGTTCAGCTTACATTGACAAGGAGATTGAAATGTATAAATACAATATGATCCAGATTCCGCCGAATATAGCAATCGCTGCTAAAAAGTTACTTGGTAGGGCGCCCGATCCGTCATCGGCGGCAGCCGACTACCTTGAGTCAATTGTGAACGAGCAGGCGGCGGATGGGTGGGAGTTCTGGCGGGTCGACACCATTGGAGTGCGGACCAGCCCGGGGTGCATCGCCTCGATCTTTGGAGCAAAAGAGATCGATGCGATGTACTATGTTGTTTCATTCCGCAAGTCTACATAACGTGCACGAGTACTTTGCAACATCCGGCGCAAGGCCGACGGAGAATGCCCTTGGTCTCCATACACGCTTGGCGATCCGACTAGTGTTGGCGTATCGGCGTATAGCTCCTGCTCAAATCAGGGGAAGTTGCCGATTCGAACCAACCTGTTCTGAATTCGCTATCCAGGCCCTTTGCTATTGGGGATTTTGGCGTGGTTGGCGGTTAATCTTTCGCCGACTGACTTTCTGTCGCCCCCCTTGGGAGGGGAAGCACGAAGTGCCATCAACCTTCCAAGACTACACCAAGTTCCTGTCGCTACGGTTCCCGGAGACAGCCGATGTTTGGCGAGATCGCCATGCGCAACAGAAAATACGGAGTTAAGCCATACCTCATGATTGAGGGGAACGGGGTGATGGGCACGATAGGCCGATTTTTTGGAGACAAGCGCTTTCCGATTAGTGGGTACCTTACTATGACTATCTGAAAACAGACACGCAAGAGTATGTTATTGCGAAGTAAACGTATGATCAACAGACGGAGCGTGTTGCGGATAGACGCTGTTGTGCTCCCGTGACCCTAAACGCTGCGTCACCTTCAGCGACGGATACAAAGCGGGATTGCGAGAAGGGGATGTGATCGAGCGGCGGTCGGTGGCCCAAGGGCGGTGGGGAGACAAGCCCATCGAAATCGCCCAGGGCCGAAAGCAAACGTACTACCACCCTGTCGATACAGAATTATTAAGGGTGGAGTCAACCGGCGGAGGGGAAGCGGAGGATTGCATAGCCTATACACCGGCGAAACTCCGAGTCGACCAGACGGATGACTTATTTATCGTTTCTGACGGATTGACACCGTTGCTGACTTTGGCGAACGAGTCCAACAGTCAGAAGGCGCTGAAGGTGGCGAAACGCTACATTATGCTTTGTTTTATTGGGCGGGAAGACGATGGTGAAGGGCAGAGCGAGTACATTGTTCAATACTGGAAATAACTCGCTGTCCAAATACTGACAAACACCTATGACAAGGGGCTCTCTGTTATGTCTGTGTTACCTGGACAAGGTCACTGTCGAAATGGCTGGCCTGTGTCTTGTTAGGAGGCCCACTTTGCGTAAATTGGCGCCGATGGAAATGGGCAGGTTTGCAGAAGGTTTGCAACGGGGAAACGCAATTGCATGCAATCTGCGTGTAATATAATGTTACCGATAGGTAATGTTGTGTTATTCTGATGTTGCATAGCGTTTATTGGATAATGCCCCTGCTCGCCCCATAGGGTGATACATAACTATATGAAATTATTGATAAATAGTGTACTACATACATTGTGGTCGAGGTTCGGCACGGAACTTGCCAACGATCATGCTGAATAGAGACAGAAGATGGAATTAGGTTGGCCTGATTCCCTATAAATATACGGAGGAATGACATGAAATTATATTCGATTGGTAAGAGATTTTTGGGTGCACTGTTGCTAGCTTCTGTTGTGGTTTCGGGCTGTGACCGTCCGGCCGAGGACAACACGCCGAAGCTTCAAAAGATTACTATCGCCCAGTTTGGGCACGTTTTCCTGTACCTTCCTTTATACGTGGCTAAGAATAAGGGATTTTTTAAAGAGCAGGGGATTGATGTCACCTTGGTAAGCACTGGCGGCGACGAAAAGACGTTTGCGGCGGTGTCCAGTGGCAGCGCCCAGTTCGGTGTTGCAGACCCCGTATTTACGGCTATCGCGCGCGAACGGGGGCAGGGTGGCAAGGTTGTTGCGTCAGTGGTTAATGGGGTGGCATTCTGGGGTATCACTTTTCGTGACGATATTTCACCTATACAGGGACCTGAAGGGTTTGCGAAGTTGCGGGTTGCGGCCTACACAGCACCCTCAACCAATTACACGGTGATGAAAAAGGTGCTTCAAAATTCAAGTGGAACCCCCGTGGACGCCACCATCGTAGAAGGCGCCTTTGGAAGCCTCGTGGCAATGCTAAAGGCCGACCAGGCGGATGTTGCGATGGAACTCGAACCGGTGGCTTCGATCGCCGTTGCGAGTGGTGCCAAGGTTGTATACTCCCTGGCTGAATCTTTCGGTGACTTCGCTTTTACCGGCTTGACCGTAACCGATCAATACCTGCAATCCAAACCAGAAACAGTGCAAGCTGCTGTGACGGCTCTCGCTAAGGCAGCTGACTACATCTATGCTGATTTTGAAGGTGCGTTTGATGTCGCCGTACATGAATTTCCGGATATTGATAAATCCATCCTGAGGAACGCGTTGCGTCGCCTAATTGATGACCATGTAATTCCGCGTTCGGTGGTTCTTTCTGAGGAATCATGGAACAAGGCGGTCGATCTTCGTAAAGAAGTCGGCGATATTAAGTCTGGTGGAGCTTACGCAGAAAATGTTGACATGACCTTTGCGCGTAAAGCTGAACTTAAGTGAACTTGGCGCTGAGTGTTCCTGTGAAAGGCGCACGCCGTGCCGGTGGAGTAGCGCAGTTTGGGCTGGCCTGTAGAAAGCTAGATTCTGAATCATGCGTCTCGACGCATGATTTGCTTGAGTCTGTGCACAGGCAAAAGTTCTTTGCATACGCGCCTGAGAAAACCCCGGCCATGCTCGACGTAATTGAGCGGAGCCGGGGCGGGGCGGGGCGGCTAAATTTGTTTTATCTTTGGGGTATACACTGCAAAGGAGTGCCCGATGAATTCGACGAGCGTGGGTTGGAGTTTTTAGAGAATTTTCGCGCTTACGTGGCATCGCACTTTTCCTGCGATGCGCAGCTTCACATGGTGCTTTGCGATGTTCATGCCCGAATCAACGAAGTGCCTGAAAACTTGATCAGCAGCTACGCGTCCGGTATTGAGCGACTCGCAAGCCGAAACGGTTGGGCGGTAGAGTACATGTCTCAGCTTTGGGAAGAGAATGGCTTGAACCTTGATGGGCTCGCAAAGGCGGTCGTGGATAATGAGAAAACGATCCGTGTTCCATGTGATGATTTACTTTTGCGATTTGCGAACCGTTACTATCTGGGAGCGGACCCAAGGCAGGGTCTAATGCGGTATTTTCTGGCGCGTTTGTGGGAGAAGCCGATCCTTGAGCAGCAATTCCGCGAGCATATACATGTCACTGCCGCAGATGCACGCCTCGATTTTCTCCAACCAGAAATGCCTACCTTTTGGGTCTGGACCCTCCACCGGGGGCGATCCGCGAAACCCTGGTTTCGCAATACAGGGGAATAAGCCATGTGTGGTATTGCAGGTGCATTTAACTATACGGACGACTCGCAGGCAGAGTCACAGGTTCGTGGGTTACTTAGCAATCTTCTGCACCGAGGGCACAGTCATTACGAAATTGGTCTGGGCGAAACCTGGGCGCTCGGCACGAACCGTCTCGCCATCGTCGATCGTGATCACGGCCGCCAACCCATGTGCAGCAATGATCGTAAAATTACGGGAGTCTTGAACGGCGAGATATACAATTATCATGCGCTGCGCCAAGAGCTCGAGTTGGCTGGATACAACTTTACAACCGATACCGATACCGAAGTCATCGCCAACGGTTATCATTATTGGAGCGAGGCACTTTTCGAGAGACTGGACGGCATGTTCGCTATCATATTGTATGACGAGCGTACTTGCCGTTGGGTTGTGGCGAGAGATCCTATGGGAATCAAGCCAATGTATTACAGTTACGAAGGATTACGCGTTCTGTTCAGCTCGGAGATAAAAGCTTTGATCGGCCGCGCTGGAGAAACCGGTGAACTGCCACCAGGCCACTATCAGGTTGAGAGACAAGAGCCGGTTGCGTATTTCAAACCAGAGTCGGTAACTGTTTCGGACGATCTTGCAGAGAACGCCCACGCATTGCGAGCGTTAATTTCGAGTGCTGTACGTAAACGGGTGCAGACGGACCTACCGGTAGCTGTTCTATTCAGTGGGGGTATCGACAGCAGCATCATCCTGTATGAAGCGACGCAACACCACCCTGATGTGACCGCCTTTGTGATTGGCAGGGAAGACGCTGAGGATGTGTGCAGTGCTAAGTGGTTATGTAACGAGCTGAATATAAAGTACCAGCACATCGAGATTCCTGCCCCAGCGCTGCTTGATTCCATTCCAGAAGTTATCCGAACGATAGAAAGTTTTGAACCCAATCACATCCGGGGGGGCACATTGTCGTATGCGTTATCACGGTCAATCGCAGGTGCCGGCTTCCGTATCGCGCTTTGTGGAGAAGGGGCTGACGAGCTTTTTGGGGGATACCAGGAATTCTCCCAGAAATATCGAGCCGAAGGCGCGAGCCAAGAGCTTCGTCAGATGCTCAAAACTTTTCAGGTTCAACTTCACCGTACCCAGTTGCAAAGGGTGGACCGGACGGCGATGCGGTTCACGCTTGAGGTCAGGGTTCCGTTCCTTGATACAGCGGTTACCAATTTTGCGTCGGCACTGCCGATTGATCATCTGCTTCGAGATTCGACCACTGGTGACGTGATAAGCAAGTTGGTGCTCAGGGAGGCCTACCGTGGGATCCTGCCCGATCAGATCGTCGACCGCCATAAGGCGGTGTTGAGTTATGGCGCAGGTTTCGACAGCAATGGCGCCGAGGGGATTTTTTATGAACACGGCCGGGCGCAAGTGACCGATAGCGAGTTCGAACTGCTGCAACGGCAATATCCGGCATTTGCGTTAAAGAGCCGGGAAGAGGCGTATTATTTCAATATCTTTGTTGAGGTATTCGGCCCCCTTTCTTTGGCCGCAGCCCGGCCGACAGTGAATGCAACAAGGATGGAGGCGGCATAACGATGCCTGGGCGTATTGAAATCGAACGTATCTCTTACCGATACCCCGGCGAAACGCGTTTCGTGCTCAAGGACATATCGCTGAAGCTTGAGCCGGGGCGTGTCGTCTGCCTTGTTGGTCCAAGCGGCTGTGGCAAGACCACGCTGCTCAATATCGTGGCGAACCTGTTGGCGCCAGAATGCGGTAATGTTCGGTTTCATGATGGCTCTGGGGAAGGGCGTAGAATTGGCTACATATTTCAGTTCGATGCACTGCTGCCGTGGCGCAACGTCCACGGTAATATCCGGCTCGGGTTGGAGATTGCGGGACGAAAACCAGATGATACATTCGATGAAAAAGTGATTACTTACCTTAAGTCCTTCAACCTAGATGAGACCATCCTTCACCAGTATCCATCCCAATTATCGGGCGGAATGCGTCAGCGCGTTGCGATCATCCAGTCACTCATGTATCAGCCGAATGTGCTCCTCCTCGATGAACCGTTTGCCGCGCTGGACTTTTATACTAAGTTGACGCTTGAGCGCGAATTCTGGAACCTGATCAAGACTGAAAACAAAGCGGCACTTCTGGTAACTCACGACATTGATGAGGCGATCGCCATTGGTGACCGAGTCCTCGTCATGGAGGCTAATCCAGGAGCAATCATTGCGGACTATGAGATCCGCTTCGACGGTGGAGTGGGCAGAGACCCGGCGGAGGTCCGTGGGTTGCCGGACTTCGCCCACTATTTCGACCAGATTTGGAAAACCATGGGGTTGCGAAGAAATGACCGAGTGTTGAAAGATGCCGTGTTGGCTTAGGCGTACGATTGGGTTTACGCTGTACTTGGCACCGTTAGCCGTGCTGCTGACCGCATGGCAGCTTGCGACCCAAGGCGCACCGGAACGGCAATTTATCTTCTCGAGTCCCTTGCAGGTTGGCCAGACCTTCTACGACCTGCTGCTCTCCGGTGAATTGCTTCGACACAGTGCCGTAACCAGTTTCGAAACCTTTGTAGGGTTTGTCATCGGGACCAGCACGGGTGCTGTCATTGGGCTGAGCCTCTGGTATTACCCTTCAGCGGCCCGGATTGCCCGGCCCTATGTGGTGGCAATCGGTGCGGTTCCGGTATTCGCGTTAGCACCGGTTATAATTGTGTGGTTTGGCATTGGTGTGTTTTCAAAGGTTATGATGGCGGCTCTATCCACCGTTGTTGTGGCAGTCGTGCAGGCTTACGAGGGGACGATGTCGGTGGAAAAACGCTTTCTCCGGCTGATGGATGTTATGGGGGCGAGCCGGGCTCAGACATTTCGCAAGGTCATCGTACCCTCGGCACTCGTCTGGGTGGTCAATTCCATGAAACTCAATATCGGCCTGGCCCTGCTCGGGGCCTTCATCGGGGAGTTCATTTCCGCCGAACGTGGCTTGGGATACCTAATCGTGAGAGCCTCTGGGCTATTCGATATGGCAACGGTGTTCTCTGCGATCATCATGCTGACGGTGATTGCCCTGGTATTGACCCGCGGTGTAGAATGGCTGGAGCGACGTGTCTTGGGATGGAGAAACAATAATGGGGCAGGTTAAGCACTTAGTTGAGTTGCTAAAGGAAAAGGAGGTTGATTCGAAGGCAAAAATTGTCGTCTTCTGTGGGGAGGAGGCGGATGCTAGAGAGAAATACAATGATGATAGGCTCGATTTTGTCGTCACAAGGGAAGCGGATGGCGCAGACCAAGCCGTGTATGGGTCCGCTGTAGGGAGTGGTTTTGTGCGGGGGACTGGCGATGATGCCATTATCCAGCAGGCCATGCACGTTCTGGCTGATCCCGATCCAGATCCGTTATTGGGGTACAATAATTTCCGTGCGTGTATTTTCGAATATGTTGTAGCGGAAGCGGAGGAGGGTATTAATCGTTCTTTCGTTCTTGCCCCTGTAGTTCCTCAAGAAGGGGATTCAATTCACAAACGATTGCACATGGTAAAAGCGATTGTTGATTTCCTGCGTGCTGCTGGGCTAGAAAAACCAAAATTAGGTGCGCTTACCGGTACACGCAGCGTCTGGCGCAAACATAGTGCTTCAGCAGATCGGTTTTCACGTGAGGCCGAAATCCTGGTAGCAGCCTTGGCACGGGATTCTGAATACAAGGATAAAGTGGAGTTTCTGCCTCCGAACGATTCCCAAGGGGAAGACAACGACCTTGGTTTTGAGATAGAACGCTTACTGTTGCAAGCAGACATTATTTTGGCATTCGATGGTTCTGTGGGAAATATTATTTCGCGCACCTTGAGTTTTGTGGCCCAACCTGTGTCTTTGTATGCCATCCCCTGGTTTCGGTATGGCGAAATCTTTCCAATTGGTGAGGGTGGTTTTCTTTCTAACCCGGATATTCAGAGGCATGTTGCGCGGGTCCGCCTCTGGCAGAATTTAAGGAAGACGCAGGCTGCGTAGTGCGCAAAGAGTAGCGATGGGTAATGACACAAGGAAAGGCAAGGCGATGATTCAAGACGCTGACAAATTAAATACTCTGGAAGATGCCATAAAGAATTTCTTCAAGGCACAGGTAATAACTGGTACTAGCTGTACGCATCTGCTACATGTCTCGCAATTTACTTTCACACTCCACTATCTACCATTTTACCTGGCCATGGATAAGCTTGGCTTGGGAGATGACGCGGTTAAGTATTCTGGAAAGGAAGGTGACACAGATGTGGTGTGCCATATCTACCAAGACACGGCACGAGTGCTTTTCAGTGGCAAACCATATAGATTGGGTCTTTCCGAATTGCCGCGTTCGGTTACTATTAAAAGTCGATCGGGTGATGACACCGACACAATAATCGGGAAAAATGAATTTGAGCATCGCACTTTTATAGATCGATTGCCGCTATGGGGGATTGCGCTCGCCAATAACCCAAAGATTGAAAAAATTAGAACGGTGAAACGATTAGATATTGGTCCTCTGTGGGATCAATACTGGCGCTTGTTTGAAGGTAAATTTAGTCTATTGAGTGCAGAAGATTTCAAAGGACTTCGTATTTCGATCTACAAACAAGGGAGTACGGCATATCGACTCTTCACTGACTACGTCGAGAGGGTTGCTGACATCATCGTTGCTGAAGTTGACTACGAAAGGGAGCTCGACGACCTATTTGATGGAGTGGTCGATGTTGCGTTGACGGTTCGGCCATGGCGGGCGGTCGCGCAGGCACAAGAGCGGGGGCAGATGGTTGAGGTTGTTTACAACCATCTCTCTGCGCCCGAGGCGATTACGGATATTTATACCTTGAAGTTTGATGGTGATCCGTACAGCGATGCGGTAAGCAAAGCCGTGCTGAGTGGTCTTTATGCGCTAGTTGAATTGCAAATTGAACGCTTATACAGAGACTATCATTTGACGATAGGGGCCACAGATACTGATTTGATATCTAGAGTGTACTGTCGGGTGAGAAACAACGGAACTAAAAAATGCAGTACCAGTGGGGACAAGGATAAATGGTGTGGACAATGTGTGGGGAGCTGCGCTGGTTTTGCGCTGCTGAACGATTCGCGTATCTACAGCTATGTAATTGATAGTGATTCAAAAGGTTCGGGATGCGAAAAGTGCGCAAGCTGTGCCCATGATATCGATGTCGCATGCATGGAATGGGAGGCAAACCAACTTCGAACAAAAAATGAAGTGGACAAACTGTTTTTGTGGTGGGGAAGCGCTGTTGTATAGGAAATTTCCTTAATGCGACAGGGGAGGAGACGTTGTAATGACAGATGAAAAGCCATTGACAGATGAAGAATTAAAAGGTTTGTTAAAGACGAAATGCCCTTACACTTATGTCAAAGTCCAAAACTCGAGTGGAAAGGAGTTGCGTGACAAGGTGGCTCCATTGCTCGCTAAGCTCGATGTGATTCGTGGTTTGTCGGGTGTCTGCGAAGATTTTCAAATGCTCGGCGATCATGATATTGACCCAAAACTTGAAATTAATGTTCCTGCAGCCAAAAAAACGGCACGTGGAAAAACATCTCTATTAAGCATTCTTAATTCTGTGTGTGATAATGACGATGAAGCTGTCGTGGAAATAACAAAGACAGAGACTGTTGGAGATCTAAAGGCTGTTCGTGTCGGGTACAAGAAACATACACCATTGTCGCTCTTTGGAGAACTGGATCATTGCGACAAGGGGGCGTGTGCTTGTGGTCTAGAGGAGAAATTTCCGGAAGACACACGCCTATTTGCCCCGGAAAAACTTTTGTCACGTGCGTTTCGCCTATTTTTTTATGATTCATTGAATAAGAACAAGAATATAGAATCGACGCTTAGTTTGGTAAAAGTAAAAAGTTTCGTTTCTGTGAGCACTCAAAGCCAGGAATCTCTGTTAGTGCTTGTGCTGGAATACACGTATTCTGAGAGTTTCAGTTCTGAGGATACTAACTTTATGGGTGGGTTGCGAACTGATCCAGTGTCAAGGCAAGTGCTGTGCGCTCATTGGGTGGGTGTTAAGGGTAGAAAAGTCTCGGAAAAAGAAGTGCTGCCTAAGCCATGGCGAGGGTTTTTGGAAGTAAAAAGTGGCGAGGGACAACAGTGCTCCGTGCTGTGGAAGGCTCCCTGGGAGAATAAGGCGGTATGCCTGGATGATTTTATTAAGACCGATAATGGAGATAAGAATTACATAATATTCTCTTTCTTGGTTGCAAGAAAGGTGAAGGTGGAAGAAAGAGCCACTACCCCGGCAGTATGGTCTTAATTGCCACTCAGGATTAAAGGAGAAAAACCAATGTCAGAAATTAAATATCTCCTCTTTGATTCTAGCGGTTCAGTAGAAGGACGTTTTGCGAAGATAAGAAAAACGTTAAAAGCCATTAAAGGCATCAACGGAGATCATGCTAGTCGTGGGCACGACCCTGGTGATCAGGGCTTGATGTCTTTGAGGGTAAGTGATAATGAATGGCTCGGTTTTAGAGAAGATGGTGGTCAGAAATGCCACATAAGAAATATAGATATTCTATTTATCCATTTTAATGAAAAAGTGGTGAAAGAATATCTTGAAGCTGTCGTTATTGAACGCGGTAATAATCACGTCGCGATTGTAACTTACACTGGCGGTAGTGTAGAGGATTCTCCGGAGCCAGGATGGTTTTCAAAATTGGCATCTAATGAATGGCTACTTTATGTCAACAACGTGACTGGCCCAGACAGTTTTGTAGATATAAAAGGTTTCTTTAGGAGGTGGACGGAGCTGCAACTAAAGAGCCCTGATTCGCCACCGCCTTTCGACTACCTTGTCGCACCACCCTCTTCCGAAGAAGTGGTGTTCCGCATCCTGCTCGCTGGCGCTCGCGTGGCACGGGGTTGCAAACGCCCGGAGTTTGACAAGGTGCCGGAAGGGATCAAACAAGAAGCATCCGAGAAATGGCACAAAGAAAGTTGTACTAGGAAATGGTGGGAGCCATTCTTAACAGCGAATATAGAAATGGAGTCTGAAGCAGCGGGGCGGCTGGGTAGGGCGAAAGAACAAATCGAATGTTGCTTGCGGCGCGGCGAATCTGACCCATGCTGGAACAAGTTCTTTGGGGAGGACTAGGCTGTTGATCGCGCGCGGACCTAACGGAGTTGCACCATGGCAGGGGCACCGGGCGCGGCTCAATCATGATTGGCTGCAAGTGCGTTATTTGACGTTCCTGCAGTCGGTCACGAGTGAAGTCGATGACTGGGCGACTTCTAGTCGGGTCCAACCCGAGGTAAAGGAGGGGGTGCTTAAATGGCGGGAGCGCGCAAAGGAGTGGGTGGAACTTATTAGCGACGCTGAGGCCACCCTCAGTCCGGTCCGTTATCTTGAAGTGCCGCCCCTGAGCGGTATGGAGCCGGAGACGCGAGCATGGTTGTCAAAGTGTGTGCACGAAATTTATTGTGCCCGAACAGGTATTCGGGAAACATGCTTAGAACTTGCGGATAGACTGGCAAAAATCGAAGTTCTGCTTCAAGCCATCGAATCCGGCCATGCGGAACAGGGTGCCGGAAATTCTCTCTACACGGCGTGTTTAAAGTTTAGCCGTGGGGTTTCATCATTGCCGAGTGCCATCGTGCTGCCATGATGTCTCCCCGGGTTTTGGTGATTGACGATTTGTTCGGGCGGTTATTGCCTGAGCGAAGCTACTTGTGCCGGGCGTACGGTTTACATGACGTATCGCCGGATGCCCCTTCCGAGAGCGTTAAAGGAAGGGGTGACCACGGCGAGGTGCTCGCGGATGTGATGTTCTGTTCCAGTCAACGTGACAACGGAGGCGAACTTGTTAATGATGTCTCGCTTGCAATGGAGGCCGTTGAATCCGGCTGGCCGGCGCCCGACAGGCAGCGCTGGGCGTTGGTGTTGCTTGATCTGCGTTTTGTCTCGGGGCGGACCCGGGACGGTGAGCCTGACGGCCGGCCCGGTGACGACGACTTCGGACTGTTGATCTTAGAGGCCATTAGGCGGCGGTGGCCCGACCTGCCGGTGGTGATCCTCTCGAGCCGGGAGCGCAGCGAGATCATTGAGCGATGTCGGCGGTTGGGAGCGGTGGACTTTATTCAACGGCATGGAGGTGACGGCTCGGTCAACCCGAGGGAGGTCCTTGCGCTGAAGCTGCACGAGTACGGACTTTTGGAAGACCGTAACGGCGTCATTGTGGGTCGTTCCCTTGAGTTGCTGAAGACCCTGGCGGCAGCGCGGCGGGCGGCTACCGGTTCCGGCAATATCCTCATTCTTGGGGAGACCGGCGTGGGAAAGGAGCTCCTTGCCCGGTATATCCATGAGCATTCTCCCAAGGCCAAGGGTCCTTATGTGGTATTTCACGCCTTCGGTACCACCGAGACATTGCAGGCGGACGAGCTGTTCGGACACATCAAAGGCGCGTTCACCGATGCGAAAAGTGACAAGAAGGGTGTTTTTGAGCAAGCGGATGGTGGAACGTTGTTCCTCGATGAAATCGCCGATATTCCAGAGACTCTCCAAAATCAGTTGCTGCGACCGGTCGAGTCCCGGCGTGTCACCAGGCAGGGGGAGGCTGGTGACCGTCCGGTAGATATCCAGCTTGTGCTAGCCACCAACAAGTCTCTTGACGATTATGCCGCCACGGGTCAATTCAAGTTCGACCTGTTGAACCGTATCCGAGCCTACCCGGTGGTTCTTCCACCGCTACGTGAGAGAACCGAAGACATACCGCTACTGGCCGAGACAATGCTCGAACGCATTTGCCGGGACCAGGGCGCACGGTGGCCACGGGAGGTGCATGCGGATGTGCATAAATTGCTAACCAGGCACGATTGGCGCGAGGGCAATGTCCGTGAATTACGTAACGTGCTGGAGCGTGTGGTCAAGGACAACAAAGATTCGGAGTTGGTGTTGCCTGGTGATCTGCGGTTGGAGGCACCACTTGCGGACCCACAGGACGTGGGGTCGGAGCCGAGCCAACAGGCAAGGGGGCAATCACAGTCGGTCCCGGTTCAGTGGGCTAAGAAGTCGGATTTGCCTATGGACTACGCCGGGCTTCATGGCGCATGGCCACCGTTACAAAGAGATGTCGCACTGACGATGGCGGAATTGCTTGCACGGGCATTGGCGGCCACCAAGAAGCACCGGGCAGGAGAGCCCAGTTCGGGAGAAGTCAATCTTGCCGGGGCGGTGGGTTGTTTGTTTGCGCATCAGATCAGTACCGTTCAGGCCGCGGATTTTGTCAAGCGAGTCATGCAGTTCGATCCAGCGCTAGAAACTGAGCTGATTACCCGCTTCCCGGACTTGGGGGAAGCGCTGCAAGCAGCACTGCGTTACCGGCCCCGTGGTGCCAAGTCTGGATCGGTCAAACGAAAGGAGGCGCAATGAGTTGTGCGTTTGGTGAGTCTTATGTGTTGCTGGTAACCAGTGATCATTCAATAAAAAATGCGCTGACCACAAGTTTTCAGTATATCCGCGGGAAAGTATTCTGGCACTTGTTGGATGGTGGATTGTTTGGGCGATTTGAGGAAATTAAATATCGGTTGGATGGGCTGAGTTTTCGCGAGCGGATTAACACCGTGTGTCTGGTTGACCTTACTCAACAGGCTCCAGGTATAGGCGATGCGGAACAATTAGTTAAACCGATTAGGCCTGCTCAGTTGGCATTACTATACCCCGAAGTTTATTTTATTTTTCTAGTGTACAAGCTTCCGACGGACTATTCCGATCCGATAGTGGACTACCATTTTGTCGAGATAAACACTTGGCCGCGTGTGTTCGAGCTTATAAAGCGGCACAACAATGGTTTTCGGAATTGGTACGATGCGAGCGGCCTTCGATCATTTCTGCGTAAGGACAATGAGAAAAAGAAATTAAATCTTGCTGGAGCCATCGACGAAGAAAAGGCCTGCCTATTAATGAACGGATATACTTTGTATCGTTGGGGGTATCGGGCACACGTGGTTGCTACAAAAGCTGAAATGAAGCGGCTATTTGATAATGATGCAGAGTGTTTCGATCTCATCTTCGAAGACTTGGATTTGCGATTTCCGGATTTGGGTGAAAAAGAGGGTGTTAATCTTGGTTTGACGCCACCGAACGAGTCAACGTCGAACAAACAAACTGAATATAAAACTCAATCGGATTGTATTAAGGCCTGTCTAAAAAATAGGGCCACTAATTTTTGCAAGCTCAGTAAAGACAATAATCCTGCGCTAAAACGTATATTGGTTTCTTCTCGCAAAATTGGGAAGGACCTAAACGATAAAGAACAAAAGAACCATGGTTTGGCTGCGGAGCTCACAAAGCCCTACTGTGGTCACTTTGATCCAAAACTACGGGAAGTTTTGCGGCCAGATGATTGTCTTGGGGAAATACTTAGAAGGAGCCGTGAAGAAAAAAAATCTGTTCGACATGGCTCGCCATATGAGCGGCAGTTTGTTGCCGAGGCACTGATCGATAGGTCGCATAACTTGTACAGTGAGGATGCGACGGTGGATACAGCAGTCCATGGGGCACTGCTTGTTCGCGATGCGTTGATACTTCTGAAGGGCAACACCATGGTATTGTCTTTGGAGGCATTATCCTTATTGCATCAACACGAAACACAGGCGGAGTGCGCATTCTCCGGTGTCGGTGGCATACTGGATGCGACTGTTCGGATTCAGGAGCTGGAGGGCCACGCGGAAATAATTGTTAAAGAAGGCGCAAGAACACATACGGCAGTGGCCGAAATCGTCAATAGATTACGTCGTATATATGCTCATTTCGGCCGCTATGACGAGGAGGAAGCTTCTCTTCAAAAAGTTCGTGACGCTACAACACGTATGAGACCATGTTTGTTCTGTAATTTGTTCGCGTACTACTATAACTACTTGCTCAGGGGGCTATTGAATATTATTTTGGTTGATGTTCTTTATGTAGTGTCTTTTGCATTTATATTGGTGAAGATTGATTCGTTTGACTCTGTGAATGTGGGTAACCTTTTTGATCATTCTTGGCTTTCTTTAAAAATATCAGCATCGGCTTTCTTTCTTGCCGACCCTGGCTCAGGGTTCAAGTTTGCTAATTCTATTAGTCAGCCAATCATTAGTGCGGGAACAACAGGCCTTGTCATTCTTGAGGGAATACTTGGGCTGCTTCATGTCGGTATTTTAATCTCTTATCTGTACCAGAAAGCGTCACGTCGGTGAGGGTACGCAATACATGAATTTGCGTGATGAAATAGAGTTGTCTATTTGGTGACTATGGGCCGCTATCCAGAAGTAGAAGATTCGCCTGGTGTTCTGCTTTTGAGCACAACACAAATGGAGTCAACATTATGTTTCTTGAACGGGATACTTGTTGACTCGGTTTCGAAGCCTAAGGTTCACAAGATGGTTCTTGGGACACGCACGGGTATATATCCCGACGTTTATCCGCCGGAATTCGTAAAAGAGATACTCTTGTTTGTTGATGAAAAAAGCATAAAGTTTGTCTTGGTGAGCTTAATTGAGTATTCGCTTGGGCGGGCTTTAGCGCTCATGCAGGAGATAAAGCGGCATACTTCAGTCGTTATTGTGGTCGGCGGCCCCTACGCAATAGAACATCCAGAGAAATGTATCGACCATGGCTGTGTAGATGTAGTGAACTACGCGCATGGATTATATGTAGGAGAGATAATCAACTTCTATCCGGATCTAAGCAATGTTCCTAATATCTACTACAAGAATGAAAGTAGCATTAAGCGCACATTGCCAAAAAATATTGGTTACTGCATGGATATGCTTCCGTTGCCCGATTGGAGTCAAAAAGATACGTATATCATTTTCAACCCTGTGTGGCATAACCTGAAGGGAGGTGACGCCCCCCGACTCGTATTGGTAAGAGATTCTGGCGGCGCACTGCCCGTTGAGCATCACCAAGTGCCTCATCGACATACTGGTGTGTTGATCCTATCCAAGGGATGTCCGATTAACACATGCTCATTTTGTTCAATTAGCAGGATGTATGATAAAAATGTTGATTTACTTAGTTCGGAAACTGGGGTATCTGGAAATCATTTGAGTAAGGTCTCATGGTATTCGGCAGACAAAGCGATAGAGGTTGTGGAGCGATTTCTTGAGTGTCATCCAAATACGGAATACTTGTTGTTTAATGATAATGACTTCGCTTCGATTCCAGGGCGAGTATTCGAGCAGTTCAGCGAAGAATATATTAAGCGTGTACATCTACCATTCTACTGTCAGTCGAGCCCACATCTTACGTATGCGCGAGGCCGGCAATTTATTGCTCGCTTGGTCGAGATGGGCTTGGATACATACTGCATGGGTATCGAAACAGCGCGGCAGGCCAACACGTTAATATATTCGAGGCGAGGTCCGGCTCGGATCGTGAGTGAATCTGTGCAACTGCTCAATGAGTTCGTCAGGAGAGATGGGATACATGTGGCATATGATTTCATCAATGGCAATCCACTGGAGACGAGAGAGCAGTTGCTGGAAACTATCGATCTGATCCGTTCAATTCCATTGCCGTGGAATATGGCGCTTCACAATCTTACGTTGGACGACGACATACCGCTGTCACATCACATTCAAAACATGGTGCCTGAGTACAGAGAGAGCCGGGGTAAGATAACAACCGGAGGTTCGGACTATCACAGTGCAAATTATTCTAATTTCAAGCTTTTGCGAGAGTCATATTTAAACATAGTGCTTGAATGGTGTGGTGGTCTACACGATGACAGCAACACAGGACGGCTGAAACGTTCCCTTGAACAGTTTCTTGACCAAGATGGGATAAGGCAGATCGTAGAACAATCAGATAAATTTCGTGCTTTGTCAGAAAAGGCATTAGATAGTGGTCTAGACACCTTGAGCTTTCTGGTTAGCGAAAGGGTGTATTCACTGTTGTCTGGCGAATCTGAATTAATTGAGCAGGCTTTTGAGCTTATGCGTCCGATACAATACGGATATCATCGGGCTAATCGATATGAGTACGACTGGGGATTCGCGCTGCGACAGTTATCTGGATAGCTTAGTAGATTTTTGTCAGATCATGATAGTGGTCATAAATATGATGACCCACTCATGATATTTCCGCCACACGATCCTATCATTTATATGGGTCTATCCGGGTTTCCCAACGGTTTTTTGCTGATTTTTACTGACACAATGA